>Ga0247610_10000656_pt1 | contig 47345 bp, 68 predicted proteins | sample 174DNAGHGhighgp2_FD_193483 | JGI IMG/M metagenome (GOLD analysis project Ga0247610, IMG submission 193483) | Sheep rumen microbial communities from Palmerston North, Manawatu-Wanganui, New Zealand - 1742 DNA GHGhigh gp2 | ecosystem: Host-associated > Mammals > Digestive system > Stomach > Rumen...
AGTATATTCTGATAAAATATCCTCACCAAATTTTTCAATTAATTTTTTTGTAAAGATTTCTGATTTATCCATAATGTATTCCTCCTTGTCGTCATAATTAGTTGTTATGATGGTTTTTAATAAAAAAAAAGAAAGAACCGAAGTTCTTTCTTTTTTTTTTAGATTGTTGCGAATATTTGTGTTAGTTCTACCTTTTTCGCTTCATCATTCTCATAAACTGAAACGTAACGGATACCATCATCTCGTGTGTCACTCCAAGAGACAGTAAAGTTGTTTCCAACCTTTTTATGAACTGGAATTAGCGTTTTTAAAGGCGTTTCTAATATTTTGCTTCCTACACCATTCGATACAGAAAGTATATGTGTGTTATCTAACGCTACGTTAGTATAATCTTGTGAATATTTTAATTGAGATAAAACTTGTTCTGAGTCTTCTATCAATTTACTAGTAGTCACACTTGTAGAAGCATCCATAAAATATTTTGTCTTTTCATTTCCATCTTTGTCAAGATATCTATATTTGAAATGAAAATCACTTCCTTCTGCTTCTAAAGCATTTTTCTTTAATACCTTACCAAGTTCGATAATATCTTCAATGTTAACTACAGCGACATGGTCTAACATAAGCCAACAATAGAAATCATTATAATAGTTAAGGTATCCTTCTAGTTTATAGAAGCTTGTATCACAATCAAATATCATTTTAATTTTTTTATTCTCCGCGAAGAATATAATTTTCTTACAAACATTCAATATTGTATATGTTTCTTTCCACATTTTAAATTCATCATAGAGAACAGTTTCTTTTCCACCATTTAGTTCTGTAGATAAGTCTTTCCATAATTTAAATGAATCTGAATATGAATCCATAATTTACCTCCTTTATAAAAGAAGAAGATGATTAATCTTCATCTTCTTCGTTTTCTTCATCTGATTCTTCACTCTTATCTCTTTCTATTAATCTGATATCTAAATCTAAGAAATCACATAATAGAGAGAATGTAGTGTCAATCATTGTATGGCGTTTACGTAAGCCTGAAATTAAGTTGTATCCCAACTTAGCTCCTTCGGCTATGTCACCACCTTTTAAATCTGTACAATAAGCATAAATATCAGCATACGTTAAATTTCTAGCGTTGATTCTATTTATTAATTCTTCCTTTAAAGGGGAATCCTCAGGGTGATGCTCGAAAACTAAAGGCTTAATACTAGTGCTAGGTTTCTTTTCTTTACTAGCCTTCATCGCCTTAACTTTATCAGCGTTGTTAAGCGCGTTTGAGAAATCGAAATCTTTCATTATTTAAACCTCCTCTTAGTCTTCATTAAAAATTGCATCTACAGCTGCAGCATCATCATAGTCAATAGACGAAACTTGTGTTTCCTCCACTGCTTGAAGATTCATAAGAGGCTTTTGACCTCTTTCCTTTAAATTTGTATTATTTTGTTGTACAGAGTCATTTTGTGGGAAAGGATTTTCTGCAGCTGCCATAAAATCAACCTGATTTTGAGCTTGGTTATATCCTTGATTTTGGTTGTTATTGCCTTGATTATTATTCATTCCTTGATTGGGGTTACTCCCAACAGAGCGTCCTTGAGGGGCTTGACGATTTTGATTTGAATAATTATTTTGGGCTCTATAACCTCCGATTGTTATTTCCGCCGTTATAGTTTCCATTACCATAATTTCTATTTTGGTAATTACCATTATAACCACCATTATTATAACCACCATTGTAGTTGTTATTATAATTTTGATTATAGTTGTTTTGATTTTGCATCATTGGTTGTTCATTTGCTTGTAAAAAAGCAATTGATAATTGACATTGTAATGATGTTAAATCTAAATCTTTAATAATTGTATAAACAGTTAAAAATTCTTCAACAGATAAAACTGACTTAAAGTTTGCAGAAGAAATCTGAATACTTACACCTGGAACTGCATGTGTAATACCTTGTTCATCAGTATCATTAAATGCTTCTAACTTTAATGCTAACCACTTGTTTCCTTTTCCAATGTTATCTAAAACGATTGGTTGAGCATATTCTTGTTTTACTGAAATTGTATTATCAGCTTCAATAAAGCCACTCTTGTTAGCTACTAAATTTTTAATATCTTCAAAAGCTGCTCTTAAAGCAAATAATTGTGGGTAAGACATAAATAAGAAATTACCCTTGTTGAATTCTTCACTCTTGTATGAGAATACTAAATAAATATTAGGACTTAAATTTGCACTACCTTGGTCATTAACATAAACTAATGGTGTGAATCCGTCCCATATTATTTGAACGAGTGAATTGAGCTTGAACCTCAACCTTAAATGCTGCCTTTGTTGAATCAAATAAAACTTGTTTTGCGTTGTTAAAATTTCTCATAACTAATTTTTCCTTCCTAATATATAATAATTTATTATTCTTTTTTTAAAAGTTTAAATTTTAATTTAAATAGAGTCAATAATTTTCTTTGCTTTCTTTTTATAGAAACGTTTTCTAATCTTACTTTGATTTATACATTCAGTAAAACCTGTGTCTGTGACATCTATTAAAATAGAAGATTTTCCTTCGCCATAACGAAGTCTTCCAATAATTTGCTCGATTTTTACTAAAGAACTTACTGGAACACAATTTATAAGTATTTCTAAATCTTTAACGTCTACTCCTTTATCAAATATTTTATCATTTGTTAAAATTACGAGTTTAGATAATTCCTCTAAACGTTGAGATTTCTTTACTTCACCTATAAATGTTCCACATTCTAAACCTGGATGGTCTAGTTCTAAATCTTCTTTTAGTTTCTTTATAAGTTCAATAGTTGGTAACATAATCGCAATCTTTTTATTTCTTTCTAATAACCTAAACTTCTTAAATATATTTTCAATAGTTTCTAAGAATATATCATAACTATTTTCTGATATATATTGTGCCCATCTTGATTGATTGAATCCGTATTTTGTTCTTACAGCGGCTTTCGCATCAATATCTGGTAATGAATTAAATTCATATAAAATTACTGTATGATATTTTTCATTAGCAATATCTTTACCATTGAAATATGGTACTTTTTCAAATACCTTTGCATATAAAGATTTATCTTTAAAATTAGAACGACTTGGTGTTGCTGTTAAATATAAAGTATATTCAACATTACTTAATGAATTTATTTTACAAATATTTCCAAATTCTACATGAGATTCATCAAATACTCTAAAACCTATTTTTAGTTTATTCATAAGTTTATTTATTGAATTATTATCTTCATTTAACATATTTCCAAGTGTTCTATGAATTGCAATATATACTTTAGCAGATGGATTTTTCATTTCTTTATCTACTGAATCTTGACCAGATAAAATAATAATATCTGAGTCAAGCAAGTCTGTATGGTTAAGGAATTCTCTTTTCCATTGACTGGCTAAATCCAGAGAATCTACAATAACCATTGGTTTTTTCTTTAGACTTGAAATAAAATTAATTGTTACATATGTTTTACCAGAACCAGTTTCTAAAGATAAGAATCTAGAACGATTTTTATTATCATTCTTCATCTTATTTAAAAACTTGATTGCTTCTTTTTGAAGGTCGTCTCTAGGATTATTCTTCATATGATATTCAATACTTGCTGATTTTGATGTTGTTTTGAAATTGATAGTTACTTCTTTCTTTGGAAAGAATGAAGTTATTACACTTTCTCCGATTGTTGCTGGGAAATATAAGTCGTTGTCTATAACAGTATAGACTGAGAATGTATATTTATGAAATACTTGGTCATATAAAGAGAATTTACTTTGAACTCTCTTATATTCATTAGACGATAAATCTACATCTCTTACGACTATTGAATTTCTCCCGAACTTCTATCATTGTTAGTACCTCCTATCTAAATAAATAATCCATCATACTTACTTCATCTTTTTCGTAAGTGTTTAAATCAACAAGTTGGTCATTTAGTCTTTCGAAAGCTAAGCTTACAGCTAAAGGACCTGACATAACAGACTTTGAAACACGATGAATAACGTAATCGTCATTATCCTTTGAGAAATCTAATTTCTTATTTGTTTCTGGGTCTCTTATTAGAACAGAGGTAATCATTTCTGCGTGAACAGATATAATTCCGCCATCCATTTCATTTTCAATTAATAAGTCATTAAACTTATTAACGAAAGTAGAATAATCTCCAATACCTAAGTGGTCATTAGACTCAACTAGGTCTAGAATTCTTTGAAGTGAAGATGTAATTTCATTATTCTTAGGTTGATATTTGAATACATATTCTTCTTCATCCCAAGATTTTGAATTTACTGTAATTTCTTCTTCATCATCAGCCATCTTTTCTGCTGGTAATAATTTGTTATTAATAAATAGTTTCACTGGTGAAACATATTCAATAGCTTTCTTACTTCCAGCAAATGTTATAGAAAGTTTATCAGTCCAATACATTTCTTCATCTTCGTCAAGTTCATCAGAATTTGGCTTTTTGAAACTTATTGTAACTTCATTATCATTGAAATAAACTGCATTCATATTTACTGCAAATGCATCTTCAAAGTTTTCTCCCCACTCAACTTTATCAGTTTTTGTAGAAAGTAAGTGCTTTGCAGAAAGTAACTTTTGTGTTAATGGTTCTGTTAACTTATTTACAGCAACTAAACCTGTATTAACATTCTTGTTAACTTCTGATAAGTTTCTACCATAGCAAGTTGCACAAGTACATTTTGAAGCACAAGTTACAGGAGAACGTAATGCAATAATCTTTCCGATTAAGTCATTTTTATTTTCTTCTGTAATTGTTTTTAATTCTCCATTTGTATCTTCAGAAATTTTGTAGAATTTCTTTGTTGTGTTTGCTGACTCTGGTTTCATTTCATAATAATGACGTCCAATAATTTGCTTGAACTTCTTTTCATTATCAATAGTATATCTTACAACATAGTTTGTTCCACAATCTTTAATTGAATTATCATGATAATGGTCAATATTTGAAAGTGAAAGTTTTCTATTTAAATAACCGGAACGTTTAACATACTTATTGTTGGTTACCAGAGCAAGTCTTGTTCCTTTACAGTTAATAAAATAGTTTTCTAATGTCTTTAGTCCAGATAAGAAATTATCCTCAACTAAAACTGGAATAACAGTTCCATCAATATTTGGTTTTAAACCTACAAATCCAATGCATTGAGTTAACTGCTTTTTGTTAATACCAGTTCCAGATGCTACGAATGGATATAATTCGCTTTCTGGATGTTTATTAAAATATGCTATTAATCTTTTACCAAGATTTGAAAATTGCTCTTCAATTTCATGGTATTGCCCTTCCTCGATAGTTGGATGGAAAAGATTATTTGCTTCTTCGTCTTCTACCTCCATTCTTATGAAGTCTCTGTATGAAATGCTATTCCCCTCGAGAACGTTTGTCTTTCCAGATAAATCCGCGCTCTCATTTAAGACGGAAGCGATTTCTTTACGCATGACATCATAATTTAAGTCTTCGATATGTCCAAGATTAACATCAGTGTAATGTAAGACTCTATTGAAATATTTTTCTAAAGAATCTTGTGTTACAGTTGATTCGTTAAATAACATATCTTTATTAAGTGATGTTGCAAATCTAACATAAGGAGCTATTAAAATTAGATTTAATAAAACATTACCTAATGGACATTCTATTACATCACTTCCAATAAGAATAGAAGTTTTCTTCTTTCTTAAACTGAAGTCTTCTAGAATTTCCTTTTTTAGTTCGTCCTTCATCTCTAGGTATTGCGAGTAATTACCTACGATTTGATTGAAGTTATAACATTGTTTTGCCATTCATTTTTTCCTCGCTTTCTTACTTCTAGTTATATCTTGTATAACCAGCCCTCCGTAAGAATTATTTTTCTTTCATGGCAATACTATAATATATTTTTCTCTTAATTTTTAAAGTTTAAAATTTTATAAAAATTTTTACATAAAAAAAATAGAAAGCCGTTAAGCTTTCTATTCTTGGTTTTCTAATTTTACAAAGTCATCTAGACTTGGAATATCATCTGCAGTAGCTCCTAGTAAAGGATATTTAAATGTCCAAGATTCAATTAGTTTGCTTCCTTCATATTCATTATAATCAGTTAATCTGAATTCTTTTCTACCAGTTGAAGTTGATTTCTTTAAAATTATTCTTGCATAATTATTTTTGCTTATTCCATCTGTTTCACTTTCATCTGATAACATAAATGCAATATTAACAGTTCTAGAGAATCTGTTATAGCTACATTCTGTTAAAAGAAGTTGTTCAGCTTTAGTTGGTTCCATTTTCTTAAGATATAAACTTCCAATTTTATTATCTTCAGAGTCTTTATCGTCTCTGTCGCCATTAGTGAAATATTCTTCATATACTTTTTTAAAGTCTTCTTCTTCAATATATTCACCGTCTTTATTTACTTTTCCATTTTCATATTTCCATTTTGTAAGTTTTCCATCTTTATCAACATTAATTAATTCTGCTTCAATAACTTTATCATCTAAATATTTTTCTACATAAATTCCGTCATATTTACTTTTTGTTTTTCCAATTGTAACTGAAAGCTTTTCTGTTTGTTCTTTATTGTCTTCATTGACAGTAAATGTAGTTTTTGTGTATGTCATATACTCTCTATCACTTGTATCCCAATCAATATGACTAACTCTGTCCAGTGCTTCTTCAGCTGTTAAATTTCCTTTGCAACTTGCTAAAGTTAATGGCATTAAAATAACCATTAGTAATATTCCCAACATTTTAATTATTTTTTTCATTGATACGAAACCTCCATTCATATATCATATCCATAATTAATTGTTGAGAGTAAAAATAAAATTTTATAATAAAAAAAAAAATAGAATACTTATAAAAAGTATTCTATTTATATTATTTTTGTATTACTTTTTTACAGTAATACAAGAGTATCTCTCATCGTTTAAAACTTTAAGCATATACTCTTCAGGTGTTAATCCAACACTACCAACTAATGTTGAGAATACAGATGGACTAGAACCACTAGCCATTTGGCATCCCTTTACATCAGATAAAGCGTGGTAAGTGTTAGCCTTTCCGTTAACATTCCAGAATACAACATTGGGTAATTTATATCCCTTTTCAGCGAATCTTCCTACCATATTGTCATAGAAGTTAACATCACTGCGTTGTGTCATAGCATCGAATTGCATATCACTAATAATAATTAATGATTCTGGTAATTCTTCTTGTGACAAATTATTAGATACTGCTGTATCTAAAATTAATTGCATTGCAGCTTCAATGTTTGTATTGGCAACAATACCCTTAAAACATTTTATTTTGTCTCTAAGAGTTTCACCTCTTAAAGTAATAAATTCTGGTTCTCCAGAGAATGTTAAGAATTTGTTGTGCCAAATTCCCTTGTTACGTTCAGCAAAATAAATTGATAAACCAATTGATGTTGAAATTGGTGTCTTGTTTGGTGAGAACATAGAACCAGATGTATCAGCCATAACTAAGAAGTTATGTTCACCTTCAACATAATTAGGAAGTTCTTTCCATTGAGCTTCAGCTAATCTTGTATCACCAACAAGGTCGAAATCTTGCCAACCGCAATTTAAGTAATCTCTAATTATATCATATGGATATAATGTTTTTGAGTTTACCTTTGCTGTTCCATTTGCTAATGACTTTAGATATTCTTCATATCTCTCATTATCATTTCTAATAAAAGCAGCTTTATGCTTATTCATAGCGTGAGATGGTAATAGTTCATATTGAACTTTTTCCCATTCCTTCTCTGACATATTGCGTTCTAGAATGTTTAACTTAGAACGTAAGTCAGAAAGAATCTTACGATATTTCTTAGGTGTTAAACCTAATGCCTTAGCTGTCTTGTTACCAAGAGCCTTGCTTTCAGCACTTGAAGCATTTATTGATTTCAACCATTTAGCTAAAATACTGAATGGCTTTGACTTAGCTGCTAGCTTAATATCAGCATCTAGTTGAGTCTTAATTAAATCAAATGCTTCTTTTTCTAACTTAGTTCCAACTAAAGAATAAACATCGTCCCATCTACCAAATTCAGGAATATACTTAATATTCTCTCTTAAAGCATCTGGATAATTGTTTGCTAACCAAGTAAGCATAGTTCTTGCTACTTTTCTTTCGCCTAATCCGCCACGGACATCACGGCAATAGAAAATAGACTTAACAAATAACTCAGGGTCATATAAATACGCACCTGCTAATTTGCTTGTAAAGCTAGCTTCAGGAATATTTCTAGCCCCTCCTAAAATTGCAAATACATCAACTAATTCATTTGATGTTCCTGAATTTGCTACTGCACCATTTTCTGTTAATGAATTATTCTTAACAGACTCCTTTTTTAACATTTCTGCAAAATTTTTCATATTTTTTCTCCTTCTAGGCAGTTTTATATTTTATTTATTTTTTTTTTTGCTGTACCTGCCTTGTACAGTAATGAAAAAAATAATCAGAAGCGTTGGCTGCGCTTCTGATTACAAATGAGAGAAAGAACGCATAAAAGTTTGTACAAGATTCAGAATTCTTTCTCTTCTTCTTCTGAAAATACATGCTTTTAAAAAATGATTTTTTAAATTTGCTGTATGAATCTTTCTTTTATGCAATTTTATAATATATTGTTATAAATTGATTATTCTCAGAAAAAAAGTAAGATATTGCTATCTTACTTCTTCTACAACATTTGGATTAAATACACAGATGCTGTCAACATCCCAAGCATGTAAATTATACTTATCTTCGAAGTCCATGTATTTCTTCCAATTTTCTGGGAATGTAACTACAAAAGCATCATAGTCTTTTGCTATTCTACTCCAGTCAATCTCAATCATACAAAAACTACCTCTTCTTACAAGATATTTATTTAACATGTGAGTGTTGTGTTCATTAATAATAAGAACCTTTGCAGAGCTATTTAGTTTGAATTTAAAATAGAACTTTAAAGTATCTAATCTAAATTCTTCTCTTTCACAGAAATTCTTCCAAGAATTTTTAGATTCTATTGGAGAACCCCAAAGTGAATTTTTTGGTTTATTCAGAAAAGACTCTGAACCACCTCTCTCTACATTTCTTTTTAACATTTTACGGTTGAAATGATTTGAACCGTAATGAATATAAATTCTTTCTTTTTCCATAATTATTAATCTCCTTTATATTATATTTCAATTATATAATATATATTTGAAGTCTTATCTTTTTCGGAATTTTTTGAAGAATTGTCTTTTCTCTCTTTCTTTCTTTTCTTGAATTTCATCAAATAATGCAGCACTAAACATATTTATCTTAAGAACTCTACTTATAATTATATCTGAGATATAGTATAACATAAAACTAAATAATGAGAATGATATTATGATTACCCAGTCGGTTATACTAAAATGAGTATATAATTTAAATGAGAATATATTTGTAAGTAGGTCTCTAAATACAAATAATATTGCATTTGCATCGCTATAATCGCTATATTTCTCTAACATTCCACCCCAGAAAACTGTACTGTTTTGTAAGAAGAAATCAGGGAACGCTAATAATATAAATGTACAAAGTGCTAAAATACTTCCAAATAAAATACGTCTAAACTTATTAAAAGGTCTACAAACTTGGAAGAAAATAATAAATCCTGCAACTGTTATACAGAAAGCCATTACAGAAACTTTTGATGCAAGTTCAGTGTTCACTGCATTAATATCTAAACCAACTCTACAGAATGTCACAATTATTAAGAACATTACAGGCAAGAACATAAAGAAGCCAGCAGGAATTGCTTTACCAAATACGTTCTTTGTAAAGTTTCCAGATATTCTTGTATACGATGGTTCAAGTGATAATAATAATGAACTTATACCAGTTATGAAAATGTTTACAACACCAAGAACACTTGTTTCAATAGGAAGATTTATTCCTAAGAATAGACAGAATGTTGTTAAGAACATCATAAAGAATACTTTCATTAAGAATAGAGTAGAAGCACGTTGAATGTTATTTACAACTCTTCTTCCTTCCATAACTGTTTTTGGCATGTTATCAAAATTAGAATCTAGTAAAACTACATTTGCAACTGATTTAGTTGCTGGAGAACCATTTGCCATAGCAACAGCACAATCTGATTTTTTCATTGCAAGGATATCATTAACACCATCACCAGTAATTGCAACTGTTCTTCCTTCTTCATGTAGAACATCAACAATTAATGCTTTTTGTTCTGGTGTAACTCTACCAAATATATAATTTTTAATAATAGTTTCTCTTAGTTCATTTTCTGGAACTAATGATAAATCAACTGCTTTATCTGAATTAGGAATTCCACATTGTTTTGCTATATAAGAAACTGTTGCAATATTATCACCAGAAATAACTCTGATTTCAACATCATTTTCAGTAAACCATTTCATTGTATTTCTTACTTGAGGTCTAATGTTATCTCTAATAACAAATATTGCTAATATTTCATTAGTTTCAGGAAGAACAAAATCTTCTGTTATTTCTTTATCAACTTTAATTAATATTAAAGTTCTTAATCCATCAGCAGCTCTTGTTTTAGAAATATTAAGAACTTCTTCATCTTTAGTTAAATATTCAGGAGCACCTAAAATATAAGTTTCTCCATTGACAAATTCAACTACAGAATATTTTCTAGCACTTGAAAAAGGAATTGTGTTTTTAATTTCGAAACATCTTTCTCTTCCAAAATGATGTTCTAATGCTAATGATGTTTGGTTTGTACTTTCAAAAGCAGATAGATAAGATGAAATTATTGGATTAATATCTAGTGGAGATAACTTTATAGTTTCTTCTAATCTCATAGTTCCATCTGTAAGAGTTCCAGTTTTATCTAGGCACAGTGTATCTATTCTAGCTAATGATTCTACTGAATAAAGATTTCTAACAAGTGTTTTATGAGAAGCAAGTTTTATAACACCAGCAGCCATAGCAACAGATGCTAGTAAAACCATTCCAGGAGGAATCATACCAACCATTGCAGTTCCGCCTTTATTTACAGCATCAGATAATTTACCATTAGTATTTAAAAGTGTATTCCAGAATGTTAATAAACCTAGAGGAATAACAACACATGTTAATTTTTTAATAATTCCGCTTATAGATTTCATTAACTCTGATTTAGGAGCTTCAAAACCTTTGGCTTTGGATTCTATTGAATAAACATATGTTTTATCAGCAACAGCAGTTACTAATGCATAACAATCACCTGAAATTACAAATGAACCAGCATAAAGGACGCTATCAATTTCTTTCTTAATTGCATCTGATTCACCAGTAAGTAATGATTCGTTAGCTTCTATCATTCCTTTTACGATTTTACAATCTACTGGAATTTGGTCTCCAGCTTTTAATTTAATGATATCACCTAGTAAAATATCATCTTGAGCTATTTCAATTTCATTTCCTTCTCTTAATACAATTGCTTTTGAAGCATTTACTAACTTAAGTTTTTCAATAGTATGTTTTGCTTTACATTCTTGAACACAACCTATTAAGAGGTTTACAGTTGCAACTAAGATAAATGATAAGTTTCCTATTGCAGAAGCCCCAATAAATATCACATATAAAATTGCTATTGAAACTAATAATGCATTAAAAAATGTAAATGTATTATCAAATATTATTCTAAAATATGATTTTGAAGTTGGGTCTTTCTTTTTGTTAGACAGTCCAGCTAATTTTCTATTTTCAATTTGAATGAAATTAAGTCCTGTGCTTATGTCTGTTTCATCATTTAAATATGATTCTATTATATTTTTCTTCATTGGATTCTCTACCTCCATATAATGTTATGTTTTTTTAAATAAATTATATTAAAAATAAAAAGATAGAGAAATCCCTATCTTTTCTTAATCATTCGCTAATTTTTTATACTCATCAAGAGTATTAAATGTAATTCTTTTTCCAGGCATTGCCATAGCATATATGTCTACGTCGTTATATATAAGCTCTATAAGTTCACCTAGAGAATCTAATTTATAATCATGTTCCTTAAGCATTTTAACAGTTTCTTTTGTAAAAATATAAAATGGCGGTATTGCTTGAACTGATGGCGGATTAGTAGGTTTTTCTTCAAAATAATAGATTTTTCCATTAGTATCTATTCTTGCAACTCCTGTTTTCTTTAATCTTTCACTTCTAAATTCGAAATGTGTCATAACAAGATTTCTAGGATTCTTATTAAAATTATTAATGAATTCATCTAAAGAAAAATCCAAAATATTGTCTGTTCCTGCAACTAAAAAGTCGTCATCATCTTCTTTTTTAAGTGTAGCAATTAAATCTCCAACAGCACCAAGTCTTTCTTCTGGAGTTTTTGTTCCATCGTTATAAACTTTAGTTATATTATATTTTTCTTTATTCTTTAAATAAAAATCATTAAATTGCTTAAAAAAATGGTCATTTGTTACAATGATTTTTTCAATATTTTTATCCATATTTTCTAATAGACATTCAAGGATTGTTTTTCCTTTATACTCTAAAAGGCACTTTGGAACATCTTTTGTTAGAGGATACAGCCTAGTTCCATATCCAGCTGTTAATAAAATACATTTCATTATTTAGCTCCTATTCCATCTACAATTTCGCAGATTTCTATTTTAAAGTCTTTTCTTAATTCAGGATGAGCGCTGACAAAGTCATCATACAATCCTTCAATAACAACATCTAGCGATTGAGAATTAACTACTGCTAAAACAGAACCATTAAAGCCTCCACCCATAAATCTAGTTCCATATACACCTGGTAAATTCTTTATAATATTATTTAATTCAACTAAAAGTTCAGAACCAGCTTCATATAAAAAAATTGAAGACTCACAAGATTTATTTATAAGTTCACCAAATTTAACTAAATCTCCAGCATTCCAAGCTTCTACACCTTCATCAACTCTTTTGTTTTCTTCATAGAAATGCATTGCTCTCTTTCTCCATTTTGCAGGAAGTTTTTCAGAAACTTCTAAGAAATATGATTCATTTACATCTCTTAAATATGTATCTTTATATTTTCCATATTTAAGATTATTAAATGCTAGTGTTAAATATGCTGCAGATTTACATTCATCTACTCTTGTATTATAATCACTATCAATCAGATTTCTTGGAGCTCCAGAATAAATTACAAGGAGTTTATATGTTCCTCTGATATCAGGATTTTCTGGAATATTCATATATCTCATATCTTTTGTATCTAGGAATAAACAAGAATTAGCTCGACCAAGAACTTCACATGATTGGTCTAACTTTCCTATCTTTAATCCTAAAAACTCAGTTTCAACTCTATTAGCAGTATCTATTAATTCTTCATTTGTTAAAGAAATAGAATTTACACTGCAGATTGCTTTAATAAAAGATAATGTTACTGCTGCTGAAGATGATAAGCCACCTGGCATAAAATCTCCTTCAAATTTTCCAGTAACACCATATTTTAATTTATATTTCTCTCTCAATATCTTTATAGAACCTCTCATATAATCGCCCCAATCCTTCATTGGAGTAATATAATCTTTAAGTCCAAAAACTATTTTTCCAGAGAATTCTCTTGATGTTAGTTTAATTTTCTTACTTTTCTTATAAAAAAAATGTATACCTTTATTAATTGAAAATCCTAATACTTTCCCATGTTGGTGGTCTACGTGTGCACCTAATGGACATATTCTATAAGGGCAGAATATAACATTCTTCTTCATTTTTCTCTTACCTCCTATATAATTTTATGTTATTAGAATTTTAAAATAATAAAAAATAATAAAAAAAAAAGAAGCTGAACTCTCAGCTCCTTTTACGTTTCTAAATTGCGATAATTTCGGTATGTTCAATAACCTCGCCATTCTCATCAATAATTTGATAACCGAAGTCATTGAATTTCTTAACTTTACATCCTGAATCTTTTACTTCTTGCTTGTCAAGTCTTCTCATTTCCTTGAAAGCTTTGTTTACTGCTTCAAAGTCTTCAGAACCATTACCTAATATCGAAATTCCTTTTTCTTTATTATAATTTGAAATTACATACATTAGTTCTTCTCTCCCTCTCCTTCCATATTTATAAAGGTATACTCTTTATACTCAATATCTAGTAGCGGTACTTCTAGCTTTTCTCTATTAATAGTCATTTCAGCCATTTCAGATTTTCTAATTTCTGCCTTTTTGTCAATTTCTTTAGACTCTTTTCTCATTTCTCTAACAGTAGTTTTAAGAGGAGTCTCTTTGACTTTAGGTGAGGCTGGAGTCCTATTGATAGTTCTAAATATCCAAATTCCACTTGCTGACTTTTCCTTAGAATACATAGTATTATTGTTATAATACTTTTTGTACTCATTCCAATTAAACTTTGTATCATTTGTAAGAATAAAGTCTAAACAGTCATAGTGTCTTCTGGCATTTTCTATTTCATTAGGATTAACTTCAATAGAATATAAAATATCTACTAGATTTTTGATGGAATTAATTTTAGATTCTTTGCTAGCTCTATCACTATCAAAGACACGTTCAGTTTTAACTATTTCATCTAAAAGTGTTGACATTTTTAAGCCTCCTTAAAAGAGAAAGGAAGATTACTTCCCTTCATTTGAGTTATCATCTTTTAATGTGCTAGCTAAAACCTTACCACCTAATAAAGCAGCTAATAATGAATTTACGCTTACACCTGTTGATTGTTCTAATGCTTCATTAATTGATTTAATATCACCAGCAACTCCACCAGCTAACTTACCTTGGCAGTCAGAACCAAACATAGTAATGTTTCCAACCTTAGAATAAGCAGCAGCTAATGGTTCAGTTTGTGCTCTGATAATTTCAGGTAATGCACCTGATTCAAGAAGCATCTTTAACTTAGCAGCTTCGCCATATTCCTTCATAGCTTCAGCTTCCTTAGAAATGGCTTCAGCCTTTGCTTCACCCTTAGCTCTAATAGCTTCAGCTTCAGCAAGAGCAGCTTGCTTCTTAGCATCCGCTTCAATAATTTCTGCTTCTGCAGCATGAGCTCTGGCTCTCTTATTAGCTTCAGCTTCAAGTGCTTCAGCCTCAGCAGCTTGTTGACGTGCAACCTTATCAGCTTCGGCTTTAACCTTAGCCTTTTCAGCTTGTCTTTGAGCTTCAATTAATTCAGCTTCTGCTCTCTTTTGACGAGAATATAATTCAGCTTCAGCAGCCTTTTCAGCAGCATACTTTTCAGCATCAGCTTTCTTATTAACTTCAGCCTCTAATTCACGCTCTTTTACTTCTGCTTCTCTTTGCTTTAATTCAACTTCACGTTGCTTTTGAGCAATTTCAGCATTTACAGTAGCGATATTAATTTCCTCTTGCTTCTTTTGTTGCTCGATTGCATAAGCAGAATCGGCAATAGCCTTAGCAGAGTCAGCTTCTCTCTTTAATTCAGCAGCCTTTAAATTATACTTTGTGTTTTGTTCTACAATTGCTAATTGCGACTTAACCTTAGCATCATTTGCACTTTGTTCAGCTTCAGCTTCCTTAATAGCAATAGCAGCCTTAGATTCAGCCTTTGCAATTGCAGCATCCTTTGAAATCTTAGTAATGTTATCAATACCTAGATTATAGATTGCATCTTCACTATCAGTGAAGTTTTGAATATTAAAGTTAACTAACTCAATACCTAACTTTGCCATATCAGGAACTACGTTAGCAATAACCTTGTCTGCAATTCCCTTACGGTCTTGAACCATTTCCTTTAGTTCTGAAGCACCAACGATTTCACGAATGTTACCTTCAAGAACTTGGATTACTTGTTCTCTAACTTCATTTTCAGGCTTATTTAAAAGTGATTCAGAAGCCTTCTTTAACATTTCTGGGTCAGAAGATATCTTAATATTTGCAACTGAGTCAACAGTAACATTAATGAATTCCTTTGTAGGAACTGGGCTCTTAGTCTTAACATCAATAGTGATTAGTGATAATGACATCTTATCAACTCTCTCTAAGAATGGAATTCTGAAGCCAGCCTTTCCATGTAAAATTCTTCTTCCTCTTAAACCTGTAATAATAAGTGCTGTATCAGTAGGTGCTTTAATATAACCTGCAGCAAAGAATAAAATTAATAATAATAGTATAACGCCACCTACTATTGTCCAAATTAACCATGGTTCCATTTTCTATTTTTCCTCCAATTTTTCAATAACAATTTTTTCTTCTTTTATATTTTTTATTTCTTTATCGTTAAGCCAATGGATTATTGTTTCTCCTTTGTCATTAACATAAGTTCCAAGAATATGCCCTTTCTTATTCTCTTGATATTTTACAAGAGTAAGATTGGGCAATTCTTTCTTAAAACTATTTCCTTGTAATCTTTTAGTACCCATATTTTTCTTCTCCTAAAAGTCAAGCCCGTCAAATGTGTCAAGGTCATCTTTATTAAGCGGCTTTTTTCTGGAAACTGTTTTTGCATTTCTCAATGTATGTTCATCAATATACACAACTCCATCTTTAGCTGGAATAAACTTACTTTTACCATCTGTTGAAAATGCAATAGTTCCATTGTGTTTTGATTCATAATCAGTAGCTTCGCTTAATGACATTCCAAATGTTGACTTCCATTCTGCGTCAGTTATCCGATTTTGTCTTTCTCTTCTTTCTTCAGCACGTCTTTTTCTTGTTAATTGAGCTTCAGTTCTTTCAAAGTTCCAAGTTCTTCCAAGACCTTCGATAGAAAGATAGTTCTTTGTTACTGGCATTTCATCCTCATCTATTTGTGTAAATGGTCTACTTTCCCAGTACAAATATTCTCCATCAAAATTTACACTGACATGGGTTCCAAATTCATCATTTAGATAAACCCCATTTTTGCAGGCTCTGTAGACAATTCTTGCTTTTTGCTCATCGTCCATAAAAGGAACCTCCTTTTTATTCAGCCTTTTCAGTCTTAGTTTCTTTCTTTACAGGCTTCTTTGTATTCTTAGTTCTCTTAGCTGTTGACTTAGCCTTTCTTACAGCTGTGTGTAAAATATTTCTAGTTGAAACTGATGTGTTACCACAAGCATACTTAGCAATAGCAGCTTGAACACCTAGATAAACGTCGAACTTGTCGCCATCCATAACCTTAACCTTTGTTTCTTCACCAGTTTCCCAGCATACAACTAGAATACCTTCGTCTTCATTATAGAATGTGTTTTGAATTCTAGGAATGAAGATGTGATTCATAACTCTTTCTGTTGAATTTACTAAATTTGTTGTCTTATTATTCATTTTTTTATTCCTCCTATTTTTAAGACATTTTTTATAGCAGTTCTACTAAAAGGATTGCTTCCTCGTCTGTTTCCACTTCTATTTCTTTAATATCAGATTCCTTAAAAAAGTCTATTTTTACTTTTTGTTCTTCTCTGTAATTGGGCAATTTAACCTTAGTTGATGCCACCAATGTATTATCACAATTTTCTATTGATACTGGTTTTGGTGCATAACAGAATAGTATATCTGGCCAACAACAGAAGTGTACTTCATAACCATCTAATGTGAGCTCTTTTCTTATCAAAAATACATCTTCGTATCTTAATAATATTTTGAGTCCATAGAAAGCAGTCCTACGCAAGTCTCTGCCATTATAACTTGAAGATATTATTAAATATTTTTTCATTTTTTATCTCCTCGTTCATTTTTATTATATATTGTTAATTTTCTTTTATTGGAATAAGTCTAGATTTAATTCTTCCTTATCCCAATCAATAACAATTTTTCCATCTTGTTTAATTACGATATCGTTGATTATTGTATAACAACCTTTCTTAATTAAACTATTTTCCATACCTCTGTGATAACTTATAATTTTATTATCTTTTGTAATAAAATCATCATTATTACAAACCATACATCCACCACTTGATAAATAGAAAAGATTTCTCATATTAAATAATTTAGATACAAAAGAATTATTTTCTATTTCTCTTAAATCATCTTGAGTTTTAATCTTTCTATAATCTGCTCTAAAACTTATCTGGTCACAGATTGGTGTATATTCATTAATGAAATTATTAATTTCTTCTACTGAATATTCATCTTTATAAAGAACACTATTGATTCTGATTTTAAGTCTGCTTCTAGAAAGTTTCTTAACTAAATTATTATTTTCATTATTAGTTTTAAAACCAATATGTCTTGAAATATTCAATCCTTTTATTAAAGAATCATTTTTATAAATAAACTCTAAAACCTTTTCTTCATCTTCAGCATCAATAGGAAGAGTTGTATTTATAAATAAGTTTTTGTGATATCCAAGAACAGCTGGTTTTAAAGTGTCTAATAATATTTGTAATTGTTCTAAATCTGCGAATGGTTCCCCTCCAGTTATAACGATGTCTTTTACACCATTATGATAAACAACATTATTTACAGATTCTATAATTTTTTCCATTGAAAAATTTTCTTTATTTTTATATTCCTTTTTAGAGTTACAGAAAGGACAATGATTTGGACAATCATATGGAACAAATATTGTAACTGCTAAATTAGTTCTTCCAATAATATATCTATTTGGTATATAATCTTCTGATATATACATTATTATCACCTCTTTTTATAATTATAATAAAATGTGGAAGTGAATTTACACTTCCACCATTTTCATTTTAGCAGCCTCCGCCGCCACATCCGCCACCGAAAGAGCTACCTCCGCCACATCCGCCATAACCGCAGCCATATGAACGGTGATAGCCACCACCACACGACATTCCGCTTCCACAGGGACTGCCATACCAGTCTGTTCCACCATGGATGCCGTTGATATTTCCTCCGAGATTAAATCCATTGTTTTTATTTCTCTTGTTTTTCTTTTTAGGAATTCCAAAGAATTCAGAAAGAAAATCATCAAAATTATCTTCCAATGAATTAGAAGACATATTTTTAGTTTCTCTAAACTTTCTCCAGTTTATATCTGAAGACAATTTAAGGCCATAAGAATCAAATGCAGGACATTTAAGGTTTAGTTCTCTAAAACCATTTTTTACAGTTCCTACAAAATGATATTGGCCATTTCTGTCTTCAAATATTATATGTGTTTGATTATTAGAATCAACACTTTCTTTATAATTTATTACGTGCTCAAATATAACTATTGGAGCTCCGCTTTTGTATCCAACAAAACACTTATCCATTTTGTTTTACCTCTTTCTATAAAAATTTTTCCACTTTTGATAGGTTCAATGGTTTATATTGTAATCTATAATTATTTTTTTCATTTTGGAAGAACTTGAAATAACCATTTGAATCAGGTATAGCTTCGAATACAATGGTATCATTAAGTATTAAATAATATCTATCTTTTATTTTTATAAACTTTGAGCTCATTTTTAGGTACTCTATTTTTACTTCTATATTCTCTTCACGGTCTTCTATTGCATCTATAAGACAATCATCTATAAAACAAATAATATCAATATCAATATACCCGTTTTCAAATAAAGAAATAATTTTGTCAGTATAATCATTCAAGATTGTGTGTACTTCTGTGTCAGTTAATCCGAAGAATCCATCTGCAAAGAATTTATCATTGCAGCCGCTTATAGTAGCTTCGAAATCAGTATCTTCTGAAATTGCTCCACAAACATATAATTCTTTGCTGGTGACTTCAAGATATAACTCTTTTTCATCTGGATACATCTCTTCTTTTGCTTCACGAATATCATTTATGTCATCTTCTGAAGCTTCGATTAAATAATATTCATAAAATTCATCATCATAACAAAATCGCTCATACTTTGGTATATGTTTGCTATAGCTCTCAAATAGATAAGGATTCTTATCTTTAAGATGTCTTATAATTCCATAAAGACAATTTCTGTAATCTTGATTTCTAGATTCAATTATACAAGGAACTCTTTCTTCTGAATGAACTGTATTTTTAAATAAAATTCTTTTTTCATCTTCATATTCAGAATGCGAATTAACACCTGGTTCACCATAAATTCTAATAATATTCCCATTTTCATCTTTTTCTGATAAACAATTTCTATAATAATTGTCCTTAACAGTTGTAAAAAATGTAATTTTATTTGTGTTTTCATCAAATTCTGGTACAAGCCAAAAACAATGGCTAGACCAAATAAAATCTTTGAGTTCTGTAATATCAATTTCTGATTTCTTAGCTCGGCTGATTAATCCATTATCTTCTTCTCTAATGAAATAAGAACCTTTTTCACTATGGTACAAACTATATGTACACGAAGGGATTCCCCTAATTCCCCCACTTTTTACAAAACTAACTCTTTCATCAAAATCTCTCATATTTGTTATCCTTTTATTTACAATAAACTATTGACAAGTCCTTAAATTTTAAAATATCTCCGTCAAGCTTAAATTTTTTTAAAGATGGAAATTTAGAAAAGATATACTCCTCATCATGTGCATTATCAATAAGATATTCGCTAGCTTCGTCATTTATTATAGCGCCAAGTCCAAACATATATTCACTACATTTGGCACTTTCTTCTATACAAGCTGAAAATTCATCTCCAAATTTTGGATGTTTAGTTGATTCTAGAAAAACACAACGGCCATTATAAAAAAGAGCTCCATATTTTGATTCTTCAATAGATACTCTATTCTTAAAACAGCCCATATCAATATCTTGCTTCGTTTCAATATTAGATAAGCCATAATATATAGCAGTGAATATTGGATTGTTTGCAAAATACTTATAATCAAATTTATCTTTTATAATATCTTCGTTATATGCATATATGAAAAAATCACAAGAATGCAATTCAAAAGATTCTTCCAAAACCTTTATCTCTTCATCTGATATATCTTTAGCTTGAAGAACTAAACCATTACATTCAGAGTCAATTTTATATACTTCTTTCAAATTATCTTTAGTAAGATTCTTCAGTATAATTGTTTTATAAACTAATAATGCTTTTCTAAAATCATCTAGATTTTTATCTGTAAGAATTACAAATCCTTCAGTTTTAGAGTTCTTATCAATATTTCTTATAATTTTCATTTTTTTATCCTTCTCTTTAATAATAAGCAAGGCAGCGAGAGAGTTTTCTCGCACTAGAATTTAATCTTCTTTTAATTTTTCTAAGTAAGGTGATAAATTCTTAACTATTGATTCAATCCATAAATCAAACATTCTAAGTTGATTTGCATATTCATAATAATGATGTTGTGCGTATGCAATTAATGGATATACAAAATCCTCAGTTTCTTTTATATATTTTGCCTTTTTTACTTCTGAAAAACTATAAAGAGTAGACAGATTATGAGTTCTGTCTGCTAATTTGACAATAGTAGCAATTGGATTTTGTTTAATTTTATCATAATATAAATTATTATTATATCCTTTTGGCTTACTTAATGTCATAACTGCTTCAATAATTTCACTACTGAATGTTTCATATAATTTTTTCTTAATAGTTTCATCTTCACAATCTTCAACTACATCGTGAAGTAGAGCAACTGCTAAAATTTTATCATCTCTTATTCCTAATTCAAATAATAATGACGTAACTTTAACTGGATGCTCAATATATGGTGTTTCACCATCTTTTCTCATTACACCTGCATGTGCTTCTTCAGCCAATGCAAATGCTTTTAAAGCAAGAGGCTTTTCTGCACCAATAAGCTTTCCTCTGAATAATTCTAAACTAGACTTACTCATATCTTAATCCTCCTTCTTTATAAAAATAATTCATCATCTGGCACAAAAATAATTTTATATTTAATATTGTTATTTTTCCAATATTCTTCCATTATTTCATTATCACAAAGTTCTTCATAAGATTCATCTTCATTACGTTTTTTAGTCATATAATCTTTAGCGTCATACCAATATTTTTCATCTTCTAATTTAATGATAAAATATACAGCTTCATAACAACTACTATCTCTAACTAAAAAACTCTTAAACTTAGTTCTAGTTTTTTTTGGTTTATTATATTCTTTATAATAATCTTTTAGAATACTCATATTATTCCTCCTTTTATTTTATGACATAAATACATTTACTAGGATTTGTAATATATACGGTAGTTTCATAATCGTCGCCACATGGATGATATGCTATAACTAATGGTTTACCAATTTTAGTTTCATCTTCCTTTAAGACTCCTCCGATATAAAGACGAACTCCGTTATATTTATGATGAACGAATACTACGGTATCACCAACGTGAATTTCTTTTCCTTCAATATCTTTTTTCATATAAATTACCTCTTAATCTATATCGCATTTTAATAGCCATAGAACACCTTCATCATCTTCAACAACACAATATTCATGGCCTTCATTTAACCATTCACCAGGTCGAGTTACACTATCTAATATGTCTTGGCTTACGTTAGGATTATTTTTAATAAAGTCAGATTTATAATTTGAAATAATCTGATTTATAGAAGTTTCAGTTATCCTTAAGCCTTCAATCATAACATCTCCATAACTTGAACCTACATCGAAATATGATAAGTCAAGATATAGACCTGGACTATATAACATTTCAGCTTCTACAGGTCCATTTTTTGCAGTTTCTGCTTTTAACCATTTAAAAAATTGTTTTTTATTATAAAATCTTTTTAAAATATGTTCAATGCTAGCTAATTCATTTTTTATTTCTGACATATGATGGCATACTTTAACAACTTCCCCATCTATTGTAATAGTGTTTATCATATTAATTAAATTTCCTCCATAAATTAATTTCTTCTTATATATTCAATAGCCGCTGTAACAATATAATCTATAGATAATATTGACCATGATGCTGCGATTATTAGGATTGCTACACTATAAGGAGTCCAGCCAATATTATTTAACAATATTGCAAACCATATCCAAAATCCTAATGTAAATATAAGAGATACTATACTAGTTGTAAATCTACTCATAATTTATTCCCTAAAAACTACATCATAATATGAACCATTATATTTTTCAACAAACCCAATAGCATTATTAAGCATCAACTTTACACATTGTTGTGCTTCTTCTAAAGTTTTTGAGCAAATATCATAATCTATTTCTTGATATTTTTCTAACATACTTTGAAAACCATAAGGTACAAATGCAGTTTTTCCTTTATATTTAACTTTATATTTAATGATTTGAACATCAAAACCGTCTTTTAAAGTTCCAAATTTTCTGACTACATAAACTTCGTCATTAATATTAATTTCATTTTCTTTCACAATCATCATCTTCCTTTAGTTTTTTATTCACTATAATTGCTATTATTGTGACTATTATTATATTGATTACTCCAGAAATTCCAATGCAAGCACCAACATCTAACCATGAGCAACCAAAAACAATATTTCCTAATAAATAAAGTAAACCAGCTATAAGAAGTAAAGATAAAATGATAAGAAACTCTGCAATTAATGTAAATTTTGCTTCCATAATAATCACTCCTCTTGTAAATTAGATTCTAAGCTAAATACTTTTACATCTCCAAAAAATTCATAGCCACAACCTTCATAACCAGTAATGGCTATATCAGAAATATTGTCAGCATTTGCTTGAACCACTATTATAGCATCTCCATTGCCATTTGCTATTTCTTTATCTACTATTTCCTTTAATTCATTTAAAGTCATTTTATTCACCTATTATAACTTTCCTATAATTTTATCACTTTCCATATCATATAGATAGACACTATCTACAAATGATAGAGATTTTATTGCGCTAATAATATCTCCCGTTGCACTACCATCTAAAACCATAAATCCTTCCATTGGATAAGATAATCTAGCACTAGCCATTTCTTGAGCAAATTGATTGACTATAGGATTGACATTTTTGATAGTAGCCATTTCTTCATCTATTGGAGTTGTATCAAAATTATGATAAAACTTACCTAAGAATAGGTTTGCAGGAGCAATCCAAATACCGTCTGAGGCACATTCTTCATCAATAATTTCTTCTACATCTTCATCATATTCATCAGGATAACAAACTATTACAGGAAATTTTCCATTTGCTAATTCATCCTTAACCATTTGTTCATAGTCAACACCGTTATTAATTATATTATTTATGTTATTATATGAATTCACAGTTTCTCTTTTTTCTGTTAAATTCTTTAAAACTTCTATTTTACGAGCTTCTTTTCTCATATTTTCTCCTTTTTCTATTGATTATTTTCCAACCTTCGTCTGTTAATTCAACTAAAGATTTAAAATCTAAGCCATCAAAAACACAGCCATATATTTCATAATCTTTTAAAAGATTATGATTATAAAGATATTCAACTTTATTAATATTCAAAATAGAAACTGGAATATTTTCAATATCAGTATCTTTTATAATCATAATGCTAGTACAAAGGCATATTTCTCTTTCAGAGTCTTTTATTATAAAATCTTTAATCTCATCTATTGAATATATTTCATCGTCATCAATAATAATTTTATTACCTTCAACACGCCCAATTTCGAAATTTACACCTGTTAAAACATATTTATCCATAATTCCCTCCTAAGAAGAGAGAATAGATATTCTATTCTCCTTCTAATTCTTTTAGTAATGTAATTGCATCACATAACTTTAACAGTTCTTTTTCACTTAAAATTGGAATTCCTAATTCTTTTGCCTTTAAGTTTTTAGTCGTTCCAGTTGTTTTGTCATTTGTAATAAGATAAGATAACTTCTTACTTACACTTCCAACAACTTTTCCACCGCAAGCCTCAATTAAATCAATATATTTTTCTCTTGTTAAACTTAAAGCACCTGTTATACAGAAAGTCTTCCCACTTAAATCAACACTTGCTTTGTCTTCTACTGTTTCACAAGACATATTTTGACCTTCAGATTCTAACAATCTAAGTAAGTTTTTATTTGCTGGTTGTCTAAACCATTTATAGATTGCTTCAGCTGTAATTGGTCCACAATCTTCAGTCCATTCTAATTCTTGTTGAGTTGCTCCTTCAAGAGCTTTCATATTTAAGAATTTCTTAGCTAAAGTTTTTGCCATCTTAGGACCAACATTTGGAATTCCTAAACCTGCAATCAATTTATCAAATGATGCAGATTTTGATTTTTCAATTTCGTTGATTAAATTGTTGAATTGTTTTTCTCCACATCTTTCTAATGTACAGAATTCTGGTTTATGATTATGTAAATCATAAAGGTCATCAATTCTGTTTAATAAATTAGCAGAGTGAAGTTTTTCTACAACAACTTCTGCGAAACCTTGGATGTCTAATGAATTACAATAGTTAATAATTCTATCAACTTGTCTTGCTTGACATTCTTCGTTTACACAGTAAATATCTGAATGTTCTTCATTCAATTTTACTAATTTCTTTCCACAAACTGGACAAACCTTTGGATAATGATATTCTGTTGAATCCCAAGAACGTTCATCTTTATAAACTTTTGTGATTAAAGGAATTATACAAGCTGACTTGATAACATCAACATAATCTCCAATTCTAATATCATTTGCTTTGATATATTCTGGATTATTTAATGTTACTCTGGAAACAATTGAACCATCAATTTCTACAGGTTCTAATTCTGCAACAGCAGTTGCTTTTCCAGTTCTTCCGATTTGAATAGTAATATCATTAATCTTTGTTTTTACTGCTTCTTGTTTATATTTATAACAAGTTGCAAATCTAGGATTATGAGATGTGTAACCTAACTCATTCCATTTTGATTGGTCATCAAGTTTCATTACAGCACCATCAATTTCATAATCTAATGTTTTCTTAATATTTTCAATATTGAAAATAGCATCCATCATTTTATCAGCTGATGATGCCTTTTCATAATGTGGAACTATAAGACCTAAACTTTCTAAATATTGTAAGTCTTTATATTGTGTGCTAGCTGTTGTTTTTGGAAGCCAATAACAAACTGCTATAATATAAGGAGCTCTTTCATTCTTAAATAGTTCGTGGTCAAGCATTTTGATAGAACCAGATAATGCATTTCTTGGATTTGAAAACTTACCATCTTTATTAAGTTCTTTAAATCCTTCCTTTGTGAATACAAGTTCACCTCTGATTTCTCCAGTGAATAAATCAGGAAGATTGTTTAAACTCTTAATATAAATTGCATTTTCAAGAATACTTTCGCCATATTCTCCATCACCTCTAGTAACACATTTTACTAGTTTTCCATCTTTGTAAGTTGCAGAGAATGAAGCACCATCAATTTTAGCTTCAACTACAACATCACCACCACCAATATCTTCATACCATTTTGTGACATCATCTTTATTATATGTGTTTGCTAAAGATAACATTGGTGTTTCGTGCTTAATTTTAGTTCCATCTTCAACAAGGTCATTTCCAACCTTATATGAAAAACGTTCTTTTAATGGAATTTGAAGTTCTGTTTCAAGTTTTTCTAATTCTTTCATTTTCATATCAAATTCATAATCAGAAATTAATGAAACAGAATCTTTATAATAAGAATTAGAGCATTTTATAAGTAAATCTCTTAATTCTAAATATTCTCTTTTTATTTTCATTTACTTTTCCTCTTTTCTAATTTGTTCTCTAACTTGCATCAATGCTTTTCCTAATAAATTTGTGCCATTCCATTTTTCTTCGTCATAAATTCTAGGATTTTCTAATGCTAATCCAACTCCCCAAATCTTATCAAGTGGAGAAGCTTCAACAATAATAACATCTGCCGTATTTAATAACATATGTTTAAGTTTTTCATCTTTAAACTTCTCTGCCAAAATATCAACCATAATGTCATATCTCTTTTGGCTCCAAATAGAATCATCAAAATTTCGAACTTCTCTTCCTAATGCTTTTATTTGTTTAGGGTCTTTAGAAGCAAGAATTTTATCTGCAATATCTTTATCATTGAATAATACTGCTTTTTCCCACATTAATGCTTGTTCAGAACAATTGAATGTTATTCCTTTATATACAAAGTCTTTCATGTACCAATTTGAAAATTCTCCATAGGCACTTGTAACTTTCCAAAATCCTATAATACACATTTTCTCATCTCCTAATCATCACCTAATTGTAGATATAATTTTGCACCGTCAGAAATAAGAAGAGAACTAAAATCAAAATCTAATTTTTCTAAGTCTTCTTTTTCTAAAAGTCTTGCATCCATTAATTTCCTTATTATTTCATCATTTTTTAAAAATCTTTTAATTTCATTATTTAAAACAGAATTAAATAGTATTTTTGAAGTCATAACTTTTACTTGGAATTTTTTAAATGATTCTCTAAACAATAAGTTAAGTTCTTTATTGTCACGATTATAATATCTATTACCCTCTTTTAAAATATTCTTAAATCCTTTATTTGTCATAAGTCTTGCTGTTGTTTCATCGCTTATACTATCGGATATAAGAATTAAATCTTGTATTGCAATAGTTGCAGGAATTGAATCTTCACCAATAAATGAAATAAACCATTTCCTTGTATCTTCATAACGAAGAATATTAGAACCGGCAGCATGCAAACCTGAAATTACTTCTTTCCATAAACCTCCATTTGAATGGCCATGAGATTTTAGAAATTTACAAATCCTTTCAAGTTTTTCAACTGAAAGTTTTTCATCTTTTTCTATAGAAAATATATAATCTAAAGATAAATATCGTTTGTCTCCAATTATATCATCAACTCCAAGTTCAAAATATGCATATGCTGTTGCAGATGATGTTATGTAACGTATTGTCTGCCATGTAAGGTAAATCATCCACTCTGCATGTTGTAATTCTTTTTCAAAATCTTTTATTTCTTTCTTAAACTTTTTTATATTAATTGTGTCTTTCTTTATAGGTTTGAAGAAGTTTATATTACATGGCAAAATATGTCTTCCACCTAAATTACTTTCATTAATATCTGCAAGGAAACGAATAATATACATAAACTTATCAAATGGTATTTGATTTTCATATTTATAAAGCATTTCCTGAAGGTCTTCATTGTCATTCTCATCATAACATACAACTGGCTCTTCCTGATTTTTATATCTTTCATTTATTTCATTTAAGAAATTATTTTCTGTTTCTGTTAATTCTTCTATTCTTAACATAATTTCCTCCTTTTAAAATGTTTGTAAATCTATTCTTAAGAAGTCATAGCTTGTTACTTCTTGCGGACCAAACACAGACTCTACTGGAACAGTAACGCCAGTTCCAACTAAATATGGAAACAAAACAGATTCCTGTGCTTCTTTACCACATGGAGTGTCTAGTAATGTAATGTCTGCTTTTAGCTTACCATCCTCTATGTAAATATTAGTTGTGCTATGAGATATAAATCTTGTATCTAACTCACCACTATCGTCATATTTATATTTACTTAGAGTTCCAAAAATTCCTCCATTTGATAACTGTTCTTTAACAATTGGATTTTCTAAAATGGTTTTTTTCACTATTTTTTCTGTATATATTCTATTAGATAGATTTGGAATACCTAAACTAACAATTATTATTCCTTTTAACTCAACCATAATTTATTACTTCTCCTTTAGTTCTACAAATAAACTTACATCATCAATATTCTTTTCTATAGAAGATAAATCTATTTTAATATTATCAATATCTTCTTCTGTTATTAATGATAATTTCATTCCTTCTTTTATAAAACTATCTCTTTTTAAAGAACCCCTAATTTGATTTCCAACAAGTGTTCTGAATAGTTTTTTGTTTCTAAATATTCTTAGCTTTACGCATTCATATAAATCTTTATCATTAAATAAAGATGAAACTGAAGATAAAGCTCTAGTCTTTAAAAGTTCATATAATTCATCGTCAGTTAAAGAGTTAGCTCCTGCTATCAAGAAACTTTTTGTAACAGAATGATTATTATAAAGACTTTCAAAACCAAATCTTTTAATGCAATATTCTGAAATTTCTTTGTCTGAAAGTCTCGAAGGAAAAAATCCACTTGAGATATATGACATAAAAATATCAAATTCATTTAAGTAAGGATAGAAACTAGTAACGCCTTTAACTAAATCATATAATGTATCAAAATCAAAATTAAAATTTCTTAATCCAACACAATTAAAAACTCTTCTTATTTCTTTTTCAAAATTATAGATATAAGAAGAGACAACTGCTTTTGAAGCTTTTCCATTAGATTTTGTAAATATGATAACTTTATTATGAATACAATAAATATATGCACTTATTAATAAATCTTCTTCAGATGAAGAAAGTATATTGGGTGTTTTACTTCCCATAAAAAATTTTGTGAACTCTTCTAAATCAAAAGAATCTTTATTAAGTGTTAATAAAAATTGTGTTAATAAAGTTTTTCCTCCATTAGAAAATGAAAAATATCTTCCATGAGCTTTCTTCCACAATTCTTTAACTTCTTCAAAGCTAAGTGAATTTCTTAAACTTTTTAAAGCAACGAATTCATCGTGAGGTATCATTCCGTTGTTCATTTTAAATTTAATACGTTCATGTGAATTATAGTTGTTTAAAGCATCTAAAAATGTTTTAATTTTTTCTAATGCTGTTGTTTTATCAATTTCAGGTATTAATTTATTTTTATTTTCAGACATTTTAATCCCTCCTTTTAATTACTTTTCTAATGTCTCACAAATATAATATATATTTAGATATTATTTTTTGGTTTAAAAATTCACAAAGGGGAACATATAAAAAACAAAAATAAAATAGAACAAATTATTATAATTTAGTAAAAGGAGTGCATAATATGGGATTTATTATTTATGAACAAAAAGATATAAATGAACTAAAGGAAATTGTTTTTGACGATTCATTAAATGAAATGAGCAAATTAAAAGCATCAATTCTAAAAAAATTAGTTAGAAAGATGAATGAAAACCAATTAAATAAACTTATTGGAAAATTAGAAAATGAAGCTAACAAGTCTAATGATAAAAAGTCAAAAATTGTAATTTCTAGACTTAAATCAGCTAGTATAGAAAAGAAAAGAGAAGCAATTTGTGCTGTTCTAGATGATTTAAAAAAGAAAGACAAAAAGAAATATGACGATGCAGAAGAAAAAGTTAAAAACAAAGCTAGAGCTGTTTTAACAGAAAGTGCTGAAGATGAATATAGATTACAAAGAGCAACAAATAATAAAAATACAGGCTTTGGTATTGCTATCTCTTCAGGTATTGCAGCTTTAATAGGTGTTGCAGTAAATGTTATACTATTAATGTTCGGATGGATTTGGCCTTTTGGAATCTGGATGACTATCGTAGGAACTATTTCTGCTATTATCGGTCTTACTTCTGCTGGAATTTCTGCTGGACAAGAAAAGAGAATCGAAAGAAAACTTGCAACTGAAAATTAATAAAAAAAAAAGAAATCCTTTGTTGGATTTCTTTTATTTTTGTTTGAATAACTTTTTATTTTCTTTAAAGGCCTTTGATAGAGCCATCAAATTATTAAATAGTCTTTTTCTTTTACTAATTGTAACTTTCTTATTCTTAAGAAATTTTAATATGATTTCGCCTTTAGTTATATCCAAATCTGAAACAAATGTATCCAAAGGTCTATCTATCATATCTGCTATAGTATCAATAGTTTCTTTTAATTCTTCAGGACTTAATTTAGAAACCCAATCATTTAAAGTTCCTTCAAATATCAATGAGTTTACAGTTCTTTCTTCAGTTCTTATAAATTCTGAATCTTTTAAATTTATATCCCAATTAAATAAACTATGTTGTTCGAACATTTTACCTTCAGCATTTACAATCTCATAATTTCCTTCATCATATATTATTCCAACAAGTGCTTCTGTTGGAACTAATTTAATTATATTTTCATTTTCTACAATATCTTTAGAATTTATACCAGGACCATCAAAGTCGTAACATTTTATAATTCTTTTAAGTTGTTTTTTACTTGCAGAACTATATGCTGTTGCAGCAAGAAGTCCTCCTTTAGAATGTCCCACAATATAGAACTTTCTAAATCTTCCAAGAGCAAGTGCACCTTTTAAAAACTTATTGGCTGCTTTTTGAGCTCCAGTTTCTCTATAACTTAATTCTAGATTTTCTTTCCAACCAAGAAGTGTATTATCAGTACCTCTAAATGATATTACAGATTGTCTAAAAGAGATTTTAAATACAATTCCAAAGAATTGTGTGCACTCTTCCTTTGAAAATATATTTAACGTATTGGAAAATAAAATATTTCCAAAACGCTTTGAATTTACCATATAGTTTAATAACTTTTCTTTTAATGGTCTTTCAGAGATATCTGCTAAAAGTTTTTCTTTCATTCTCTCTGTAAGGTCTTTAAATTTTGCAAACGGAACTTTTAAGTTTTCAAATTTGAAGTATGCAGCAGTTGCTAGAATAGACGCATCTATTTCATTGAATTTAAAAGACTTAAAAGATTTATCCTTATTTTCTTCAATATAATCAAATATATTTTTCATATTTTCCTTTCCTAGATGTTCATCATTCATTCTTAAAAAGAACTCCTTCATATTCTAGCTTAAAATACAGCATTGCTTCATCATATGTTTCAAAAGTTACGAAGTCAACATATGTATGAAAGTCTTTTTTATCTGTAGGAATTCTTTCTGCTAATTTACTAAATTCCTTTTCTAAAGCTCCAGATTCAATATATCTATCAGTTAAGGGAATAGCCGTTCCTCCAGTGGATGTTGTAATTGATTGACACTCAATAAAATCAACAATAAACTTTTTGTGACTTCTTTTTCCTATTAAATACATAGAATCACCTACGCTCTCTGAATAACTTGAACTCCTACCTCTGCAAAGATATCCTTATAAATTCTGATTTTAACTTTATTTAAACCGGGTGTTAAATCACTTTTAATAACATCTTTATGAGTAAAATTGGTATTAAACTTAGTGTTTATTTGACTCACGATATCTTCAGATGTAATTTTTCCAACAGCTTTATAAGTTTGAGTTTCAGGATTTATACATTTTATCTTTTGAAACACAATAATATTAGTTACTTCCATTGACAGCTTAAGATTATTTGCAAGGATTCTATTCTTCTTGTCTTCTTCAGCTTCAATCTTTCTCTTTTCATCTAATTCCTTTAGATTATCTTCTGTTGCTTTCTTTGCTTTTTTAGCAGTGATTAAGAAATTGCCATATCCATCTTTAACATCAATGATGTCATCTTTCTTACCTTTTCCTTTTAAATCTTCTAATAAAATTATTTTCATAGTTTAATCCTTTCTGTACTCTAACACTTTTCTCATTCCATCTTTTCCTAAGAACATACCATTACCATAGATACTTCTGGCTTCAGCTAAATCTTCTTCTGTTGGTTGTTCAGATGGAGAAAAATGTGTTAACCATACTTCATGTGTTTTTGCATTTCTAGCAATTTCAGCAGCTTCAAGAGCTATCATGTGACGATGCATAATCGCTTTTATCAACTTGTCAGTTGATGTATACATACACTCACAAATAAATAAATCCGCATCATATGCATTAGTCACTATTGAGTCAACAGGTCTCGAATCAGTTACATATGTAACTTTAATTCCAACTCTATCTGGTCCGACAAAATCATTACCATCATAAACATGGCCTTGAACTTCAATAGTTTCTCTATTCTTTAAATTCTTATATAGAACCTTTGGAATAGAATATTTCACAGCTAATGCACGTCTAAACGCACCAGGTCTATCTAATTTGAAAGAATAACCATAAGTTGCAACATCATGTAAAACCTTAAATGCTGTAACTTCAAGTTTTTCATTCCAGATAAACTTTTCTTCTGGATTTTCAATTTTTATAATATTTAAATCGAACTTAAGATTTGGTGCAATAACACGTAAACCGTTTACTGCAACATCAATATCTTTTGGTCCATAAATAGTTAATGGGTCAGTTCTTCCTTGATTTCCCATAGATAATAGCAAACCAGGAAGACCTGCAATATGGTCAGCGTGCAAATGTGTAAACAATATTGCACTTATTTTCGCTAGAGATTCTCCAGCTTCACTAATGGCCATTTGAGTTCCTTCTCCACAATCTACTAAAATAGATTGGCCATTATATTTTAATAACATAGACGTTAAGTGCCTATTTTTCTGTGGTATTGTTCCTCCACATCCAAGCAATACAACTTCTATCATATTTTCCTCCTATTGTAAGCTTTAACTTAAAGAATTAAATAACATAGCATCTTCAATAGTATCAAACGAAATCTTGTTATCAAAGAAATTAGCAAATCTAAATATTGTTGTTTTTCTTGAATCTTCTCCTATTTTCATTCCAGTTTCAGAATATTTATTATAACGAAGAATTATCTTTTTTCTTATCTCTTCATTTTTATCATCTTTAATTTCAAAATAGTTAATATCTGTAATTTTTATTATATCAACGTTATTTTTATTAATTACAAAAAATTTATCTTGTATTTTGTTTTTAGCATATGCTGTAAATTCTTCGAAAAGGTTAGTTATATGAGATGTTAAATCCATATCATCATTAATTATTATAAAGTTATCAACTTCAGGAATAATTGCACAACCGCCCCATGTTCCATGAATCTGGCCAATATCATCAATTATTGTGACTTCGCCTTCTTTTCCTGAATATTGATGCTCTTCTTTCATAAATAGTATTTTAATTCTATCTCCAATTTTAGCCTCTCTCATAAGTATCCCTCCAATCATCATTTAAATTTAAGAATACTTCTGCTTCTTCAACAGAATTAAACATCACAGGACCTGAAATTGTACGAAGCTCTCTTAATGTTGCTACTCTTAATTCATCACTATTAAATGAAGTTAAATAACCAGCACAAGGGTGAATATTTGATTTAAACTTTAACTCAATTAATCCGTTCTTATTTTTCACAATATTAAAACAGAAAACGTTATAATAAACTTTAAAGCATTTATGATATGTGATATTTATGCTTGCAGTTGCATCAACAATAGTTTTAAAAGTAAATGCGTCTAGGCCATTAGAAATATCACGACAAAGAAATATTTTTCCAATATAAGAATTTTTTAACTCTTCATTTGCTTTTCGTTCTAATTCTAAATATTCATTTTTAGCATTACAAACAGCTTCTTCAAGGACATTTGGGTATTTCTTCTTAATAAATTCTAATAAATCTTTTTGGTCAACACTTAAATTTGAAATTTCAGGCATTATATCACCTTCCTTTAATTATCTTCATCTCTTAATTCATGTAATAATTTGAATGCATCAACAGTTATAAAAGATTTCTTTAATTCAAGAAATTTTTCATAAGGCAACATTACTTCATTAACACCTGCAGACTTCGTTACTTTTTCATTTTCATATTCTAATTTGCTTATTCCAATACGATAGAAAAGTAAATCATCACGTATATAATTTATAAGAAAGTAGCCAGTGTTATTGTATTTGTCAGTTAGAACCATAATTTGCCCAATATATTCTTCTATTTCATTACTCATAGGTTGCTCCTTTTATAACCAAAGTTTAATTCTATTTCATTTAAGTTGGCAAATAAAACAGCATCTTCAAAATTATCAAAAGACATATTTTTATAAATACAACTTTTAAACTGATGTGTTGTTAATCTAGTATTTTTAATACCAACTTCTGAACCTGTTTTGTCTATATTAGTAAAAGTAGTATCAAATAAAAAACTTCCTTCTGCAGCAAGAGTTTTTATTTCCTTAATTAGAATTAAAGTTTTCTGAGACCTTAGAATAATATATTTTCCTTCTAATTCAGATTTGATATGCTCGTCACAAACATGAACAATATCATTTTCAGTCTCTTTTAATTCCTGGAGTTTTTTCTTAAGACCTTCAATATTATCAATAGTTTCTAATATCATATTTCCCTCCATAAATAAAAGGCTACTAAAAGTAGCCTTTTATATTTTTATTAATAATTTTCAATTTCAATTTGACAAGATTTAGCAACTGATAAAGCTGATGCATACTCTTCTGGAGATAAATCTGCAGTTAAGTTTGAATATAGAACAATTTTCTTATTAGGGAACCAACCTCTTAAAGTTAATAATTGTGATGCCACACAAATACTTGCAACGAAACCAGCAACTTGAATTTCATCAGCATTTGAAAATAAAGCATAAATAGTCTTATTTTCAAAAATCTTAGCCCAATTAGCTGCGAATGTTTCCTTAGTTATAACAATTGACTTTTCATCCTTTGTATATGGTTTAAGTTCTGGAACAATTTCCCATCCTTCTGTATGCTCAATACAATGTGGAGGGATTGTAGCACCTTCTAAAGTTGAAGCATATGTTTCTTTCTTATGTGTATCCTTTGTGAATACCATAGTATATCCTTTTTCTGCACCTTCTTTAACGAACTCAACAATATGAGGAACAACTGGAATTGCATAATCATTATGTAAAGCTCCAGTAACGAAATCTACTTGTACGTCAACAACTAATCTTATTATTTTCTTTTCCATAATTATTCTCCTTTTTACTTACAAACTACACTTCCGCCAGCATCAATATCTCCGCTAACGTTTTTACATTTTACAGAACCACCGCAGTCGATATCTCCATTGACATCTCCAGTAACAGTAACACTTCCGCCAGCATCAACGCTTCCAGAATTTCCTTTTACTGTTACAGAACCGTCAGCTTTAAGAGTTTCAACATCTCCGTGGACTGTGATTTCAATATTCTTTTCATTCTTAAACTCTTCATTTAAGTCTGATATTTCTTTTCCATCAACAAATACTTTATTGCCTTTACAAACAATATTGTTTCCTTCAGTAACAATAGTTTTTCCATTAATAGTAATTCTATTCATATTTATTTCCTTTCTGTATATCTTCAAGAATTTTTTTCATATTTTCAAATTGTGACCTTAATTTTGGATGGATATATTCTTTCCACTCATCATAATTTCCAGCAAGCATTAATTCTCTTAGCTTAGTAGCACTTATATTTCCACAATCTGACTTTGGAATAAATTCTTCTTTAATATTTAACTTTTCAAACCAACTATTTCTAATTGGTTCGTCCCCAGAAATAATAACATCTGGTTTGAAACCTAATTTTTCTATTAGATATTCTCCCCAAGAATTATCATTTACAACAGTTTTTCTATCTGGAACTGCAAATATTGTAATATCAGTTCCATAAACTGTTCTTAAGAAAGAAGTTCTTTCTTCAATAGTGAATGGGTTATCAGGAGTTCTAGATTTATTTGAACTCCCAATAACAACAATTGGTATATCACATTTGTCTATTAACTCATCAATAATATGCAAATGCCCAGTGTGAAGTGTTTGAAATCTTCCTACAACAATTCCAATTTTATATTTTTTCATTAGTATGCAATTCCTTCAATAACTAATGGTTCTCTTTCGCATCTATATTCGATATCTCTTAATAGATTTTCAAAGAACTTGTTATCTCTAGACATAGATTTACCTGGATTATCAGAAACCTTAGCAACTGGCTTTCCATTAACTTCTTGTAATTTAACAACAATATTTAATGGTCTTTCACAAGTATCATTTGAAACAAATGTTCCAATTCCGAAAGAAACCTTTGCTTTATCCTTAAATTCATTGTAGATTTCTTCTGCCCTATCAAAATCTAAAGAATCACTAAATAATAATAATTTAGTTTTAGGGTCAATTCCAAACTTTTTAAGTATAGCGATAATCATATAACCCCACTTAATTGGGTCTCCAGAATCATGTCTGAAACCTGTGAAGTTATTAAGAACTGCTCTTGTACAGTCTCTTAAGAATATTCTTGTTGTGATAGTGTCTGTTAGAGCAGTTCCATTATCGCCTTGATATTCATCATACCAATCTTTCATTGCATAATAATTAGTATATGCAAGAGGAATTGAATCAATTCCTTGATACATTTGCACAAATTCATGAGCATATGTACCGATTGGTATTAAATTATATTTTTTAGCTAGATATACATTAGATGTACCAACCATGTTTTTATTCTTTAAGTCGACTGCAAATCTTCTTACAACAAAGTCTTCCCATTCTCTTGAAAGTCTTCGTCTGCAACCAAATTCAGCAAATGTAAAGTTATATTTACCAGAATTGAAAGCATCAATTTTAAAATTTAATCTTTCTTTTCCAGATTCTACTAGTTTATCATAATCATAAGTTAATCTGAAATAAACTTCATTTACAATTTCAAGAATATAAATTTCAAACTGTGTTACTGCAAATAAAGGTCCATCTACAACAATTTCTAAATCTCCAGATGATTCGTCAAGGCTTACCTTAACATAATCTCGGATTGGATGCCAAATTCGTAAGAATTCAACATAATCCTTCTTTAAAAAACGAATACCTCTTAAATAATCTAATTCATCCTTTGTAAAAGTTAAAGTACAAAGGTGGTCAATTTGAGCGTTTATTTCTTGCTCCATTTCTCTTGTGAAAATAGCATCTTCAGTTCTACACTTAAAATAATATTTTCCTGATAAATCAGTATGTTTATGGAACATAACTTGATTCATGTTAAACTTATATAAATCTGTATCTAATAAACTAATTACAATTGGGTCTAATTTCATATCTTTTCCCTCCTATTTCGACAATTCCAATAATAATAATATACTATTCTCTGCATCTTCAGGCAATTTTTTTAGTGCGTTTCTAAATTCTGTTTCAGAAACTACAACTTCTTCATCACCTGATGTTGATGATAAACAAACTGTTATGAAGTCCATTTTTGGAAATGCTTTATTTCTTTCTCCATATCTGAAAAAAGTTCTTTTATGGTTTTCTTCAAATGCTGTATGCTTAAAGCCAGTTATGTTTTCATATCTTAAATATGCAACTGAGTTTTGTTCATTTTCACAATAACTATATGGAACATGTTCTACTTTTAACAATCTTTTATTACTATCTAGAACATCTCTGGTAAGACCTTTTAATTTAACTGTATAAAAATGTTCCATATAATATTTGTCTCTATAACTGTGTGAGTTATAACAAAAACAACTCTTCTTTGCTATCTCAGTACAAACATAAACAGAGTGTTTTTGTTTCTTATCTTTTCTTCCCATATATTATATTTCCTTCTTTTAGAATTCTAGAAAATAATCAAATAAATCAACATTTGGATGTGGAATTCTAATGATATCAAGTTTAAACTTGTTCTTTTTATATTGATTCATAATACTCTTGACTTCGTCATCTGTAAAATCATGTTCTTCGCCTCTGATTAACTTACAAAGTCTTGGATATTTAAAGTTTGGAATATTAAGAATTCTTGATAAATTGATTTCATCACTTGAACCGCACATTCCATCTTTAGGGTCTTTATGAACTAAGTGATGAGGTAATTCTAAATAATCACCAATTGCAATGACTTCATCAGTTGTATACATCATTAATGGGCTAACTGAACCCATATTATCTCCACCAAATGTAGAATATCCTAAAACGTCTTCACATCTATTGCATGTGTTTATCATCATACCACCAATTCTTCTTGTCATAGAAAGAATTACATCTGTTCTTAAACAAGCAGGGTCATTGGTTTCACTTACATAATTTCTAGCAGTTCCTGTTGATTCATCTATTACATTTTCAAATATATCGTACACTGGTTTAATATTTACAATCTTATATTTAATCTTAAGGAATTCACAACTTTCAATTGCATCATTTAAATCATCTTGAACTCCATTAGGCATAATTAAACCTAAAACGTTTTCTGGTCCAACTGCTTTTACTGCAAGTGCACATGCAACAAGAGAATCTTTTCCTCCAGACATTCCAATTATATATTTTTTAGAGTATCCTCTTAAGTATTCAATTATATTTTCTGTTTCTTTTTTAACATCAAATTTAGTACTCATATTCCTTCAACCTCTCTTCTAACAAATCTCCACGATAAGAATTATAATCAGCTTTTAAGTTCTTCTTATTTCTTCTATACCAATTAACAAATTCATCAAAATTATTATAATTTGCTAACTTATTAAGTAAAAGATTATAAAATATTTTGGTATCATGATTTATAATTCTGTGAGGACCATCATGTTTCTCCCAATATGCTCTGGTATCTTTTGGTTGCCAAGCTTTGCCATTGTATGCAAAGCCAGCAGCACACATATCACATAACATTTCTATAACATACTTATAAGGCATTTTGACTGCAAGTCTATCTTCTAAACTGTCAATCCAATATTCCCAGTGATGTTTGTTTCTATTTCGATGGTGATACCAAGATGTAGAATAACCATATTGTTTTCTCATAGTTGCATGAGGAGATTCTTTTCCGGTATAGTATTTACATTGACTTAGTTCTTTCAAAGAATATTTACTTAAATCGTGAAATAATCCTTGGAAGCCAATTCCCATCTTAAAACAGAATCTCCTAACAGCTCTTCTATGAATTCTCACAGTTTTTAAATGTGAAAATAATTTATTCATTATTGTACCTCTCTATATTTCTTAATATAAGATATTTTTGGGTGGTCTAGAGTACAAATACTGTCAGTTGTTAAAAGTTTATTTATATTATCTAATAATCCACTTTTAACTACTCTATTTTCACAGTGAGAAACCATAACAGTAATATCTTCAACACCTTTTTCTTTTAGAGCTTTTACACATTCTAAAAGAGTTCCTCCAGAAGCGCAAATATCATCTCGAATAATAACTTTCTTTATATTACCTTCAAAGTTCTCAAGATGATAATAATTGATATCTCCATTTTCATCTCTATGTTTAACACCAATTATATTTCTTATCTTATTTGTAAAATATCTTTTTCCAGAACCTGCGTCTGGGAAAACAATTGCATCATACTGCTCAATATTTTCAACATCACAATTATAAGTGTGAAGATTATCAATTAATGCAGCTGAAACATCACTATGAGGGTCTAAAACCCAAACTTCTGTAAACTTTAATCTATTTATAATTCTACAGAATGTTTTTAATGTAAATAAGTAGTTAGGAAATCTTCTGTCATGTCTTGCATTTGGAATATAAGGCATAGAAAGAGATTTCTTAAGTCCTTTTCCATCTAAATATTCACAAAGACATTCTAATGCAAATAGTTCTTTATCATTATCATAACACCAAGTTATGTTAACGTCTGATAAAACTTTCTTTTCATCAATTTCTAAAAAACATTTTAGAGTTCCATCTCCATAACTATCTAGATTTATTTCTTCGACACGATTTTCTCTTTCGTATCCATTGTTATAAACATAATCTATTTTAATCATTTTTCTCACCCGAATTCTCTTCATAATATTTCATTGCAAGTTCTCTACTACTAAAAGTAGTAGATGAAAAAAGTTTAGAAAGTTCACTACTATCTAAATTAAATTTTCTGCTTCCTTTTAAATCAAATAATCCTGTTATTGGATGCATTGTAGTGAAATAAACTTCAACAATAACTGCAAGTCCGTTTCTAACTTCATCAAAATCAACTTTAAAATCATCAAGTCTAATAATAGTATCTCCATGTGCTGGAACAGGATTAAATAACACTGATGTAATTATATACTTTCCTCTAAATGCTTTGAATACTTCAGTACATAATGCTATATTTTCTTCAGAATCGTCTGTTGTAAATAAAGGAATTACAAAGTGTTCAAAACATGCTTGAAAGAACTCTGGATATTTATAATACTTTTTAACAACAGTATCAAAATAGGTCATATCTAATTCTTCATCTTTTTCATCCATGTTATTCTCCTCCTTCTAATTGATAAAAACAAACAGCAGACTGTTCATCATCAAAGGCAAACTCAAACATCATTTTTAATTCTAAAAGACATTCTAAATTGAAACAAACTTCATTTTTTACAGTAAATTTTCCATTTATTGAATTTCTAGAAAGATATTCAATATATAATTTAAATACAGCTTCTTTAGTTATTCTTACGCTATAATCAACATATTGAATAAGTTGTTTGTTTCCATAAAAAGTTGTTGGTAAAGCCATCATCGATTTTATCAAGAGGAATTTTCCTTTATTTGATTCAAGCAATTCTGATTCCTCTTTTAGAGTTTTAGTTTTTCCATAAGCTTCCATAGTTTCTATTTTATTAAGAACTGAATTTATTAAATATGTTGCTGACAGATTATCTGTTTCATTTAAGAACGTATTAATAATACTTAATTTATCTTTATTTTTTTCATTCATATTTTTACCCCATTAAATCAAAAACTAATTTAGCTTCTTCAAAATTGTTAAATATCATAGGTTTGTTTTTAAGATAATAAAGCATATCTTCAAGCGTTGTTTTAAAAGTTCCAGAACCTGTTATATCTTCATCACATCTAGATTCTTTTTCATATAAAGAAAATACGAGTGTAAGTTCTTTACCATAAGCCCAATATTTGAGGTTTTGCACTTTTATCATATAAGACTGTTCTGGAAGACCTGTAATTTTAATAATCTCGTCATTTTCTTTAGGAATCATAAATTTATATTTTACTATTTCACAGATTTTTAGAAATACTTCTTCATCTGTAAATTTCTTTTCTTCTTCTGTCATTTTTCACCCTCCTAAAGGTATGAAAAATATTTTTCATACCTTATTTTTTTAACAAAATACTAATATAGAATTTTCTTTTTTTAGTGCTGTTTCTATAATTTTAATAAAACCACAAATACGGCCATCTATTGGAAATTCTATTTTAAAATTCTTATCAAAAGAATTATGAAAGTTTTCATTATATGATAAAGACTTATCATATTCAGGAGATTCCGATGCTATTTTTATAGCTTCTTCTCTAGCAGCTATAAGACCTTCAAGAATCATACTTAAAAATCTATGAGGAATTTCTCCATCGCAATCAGAATGTGCTAAAAGTGGAAACAATTTATAAAAATTAGGATAGTTTGCTTTAATTTCATCCAAATATACTTTCAATTTTTCTGTTTTTGCCTTTACTTCTTCAATATCTATATTATTTTGTAATATAATCATTAATAATTTTTCATCATCTTCAATTTCTTCAGGAAGCAATATTCTACCTTCATCTTCATACCAGAATCCTATGTCTGGTACATTATAAAAATTAGTTACTTCTCCATTAGTTGTTAAAGAAATTAAATCTTCACGAAATTTACTAAATGAGCCATATGAAAAGTTAGGACCAGGAAAATGTGTATGTCTAGTTCCGTTCATCATATGTTACAATTCCAAAATCTACTCCCATTATTCTACCACCTCTTCTAAACTTATTTCTCTAAGAGATTGACCTAGAATATATTCTCCTAAAGTCCAATAAAGGATTCCGTAAGTTTTTGTAAAAACCCAGTCATAACCTTCAAATTCTTTTTTATCAGTGCTTTCTTTTTGTTTGTTAACATATTCCATAGCACTTTCAATATCATCGAATTCTTCAGCTTCTCCTCCTCCTGAACCATCAGAAAACATATCTACAATAAATACTCTAAATTTCTTATTTTTCATTATCTCAACCTCGTATATTACTATTTTAATTCCGTTAAATACTTTGTTTTATCCAAAGTACTATGAATATCTGTATTACTATTTAACCAAGCTGTTTTAATAAAAGCTGTGAAAGTTTTATCATGATTAAGTCTTGGTATAAATACAATAGAGATATCTCTGTCTTCGTCATAAGAAGTTCTTATGACTAGTTTTGTTATATCAAACTTATTATTTACTTTTGTAATATTAACCTCAAAAGGTTCAACAGGATTATTTTTTAAGTTTAATATAATATTATCTACCTTTTCGGCATCCAAATAATGTTTGTAATCTTCATCTAAAATACATTGTCCTTCAAAATGTTTAGAATGAACTACTTTGGTAATTTTCTTTTGAATGTATTTTGCTTTATTTTTAATTTCATCTGGCATAAATACTTCACAATGTAATAAACCGCATTATAGTCATCTCCTATTGTACTTCATTTTCAGTTTCTTCTTTATTAGAAGACTCTGCTTTAAATAGTTCTAAGAAATCTTCATTAGAACCACCGCTTGTTATAGTTTGAAAATATATTGTCATGTTTTCTTCTGTAATTGGAATATTGTTACTATTTAGAAAATAAATTGCATTTAAATTAGCATTTACATTTTCTATTAATCTGTCTCTATTACTAATTTCTTTTTGTAATCTAGTTATTTCATCTTCTAAAGCTAAAGTATAATTTAAAGCTGATTGTGCTTTAAAATATACAGCATCTAAAAATATTAAAGCAATAATATTTCCAACAATTGCTACTGTTAACCATAAAGATGGATTATTCCCTTTTATGTTTCCAATACAAACGGTTATGTTTACTGCTGCATAAGCTAAAGAACAAATTAACAATAATACTACAGTAGTCTCTATAGCTCTCTTTTTAGTTTTCTTCATCTTTTTCCTCCATATATTCCTCAGTATATTCACCTACAACTGTATCACCCAATATAACTAAACCTAATTCATCTTCCAAATATTCAGTATCTTCTAAATCATGTTGAATTAGAAAAGAATAATATTCATATTTGTTGCTATCATCAAGTTCTATTGATTCATTTTTATAATTGTCACCATTTCTTTCAATAATTCCAGCAAAGCCCATGCCTGATTCATAATATGAGTATTCTAAATCAAAATCATGTTGTTCTAGCAATGCTTTAATTATTGGAATCGAAGGTCCCCAAGCTGTTTGATATGATAAGTATAAAGATGTTTCGCCATCATCATACAAAGCTAAATCACAAGCATTCCACTTGGTTCCGCCATTTATCTACATGCCAATCATACCAATTAAACCAATCTTTTCCATCCTTTATTTCAAGACCATTCTTGTTTGAAGGTTTTAATATATATATTTCTCTTTCAGCTACTGTTAAATCATCTGGACTTTCTGGTTCTGGAATAATTGTTTCAAAATCAAATTGTTCATCTTTTAGATGTTTTTCTTTGAAATTCTCTAATTCTTTTCTACTCTTAAAGTGTATTGATAATCCGATTATCACACCAATTTGGCATAACTTTTTTCCTCCTAAATTTTTGATATTATTATTTTGGTTCCTAAAACAGAGTTTGGAAAAACTTCCTTTACTTCATCTAAATATAAGCCAATTTTTCTATTTAGTTGAAAACTGTCTGAACCTGTTTGTGTGCCTACATTGTCGCCACTCCCTTCATAAACAGTAATATAAACAACAGTATCTTCATTACAAACACTTCTTATATGTTTTAAAATTCCGAATTCTAATTTCTTTCTCTTTTATAACATTTAAAACATTTGAAAGTGTCACAGTAGAGATATTTGTTGTTTTGATTTTTTCCTCTATTTCTTTTGAAGTATCAGGATGAGAAAATGGGTCATATTCGATATTAGTGACTCCAATGCTTCTTAAGTATGTTGTGGCATTGCATTCACCAGTCACTTTATTATATTTCCCACAACCATAATCTAAGTTTATGGTTCCTGAGTTGAATTTTACTTTTTTATTTTTAAATACAGCTGGTAATTTGTTACCAGTATTCACAGAAGTATTCTTTCCGAGTAAATTCTTGTTTCATACATTCTCCTTTATTATTTTTCTTTTTACTACTCATAGATATAATATATTCTTTTATAATTTTTTAAAAGTAATTTTTATTTAAAAAAATAAAAATTTCTTTTTAGTTTATGAACAAATAATTATAGGGAATTACCTATAAATTTAAGAAAGTGAAGGTTGGAAATATGGCAGAATACAATACTCTGTATTTAGACCTTAGAAAACGTCTTACTTCTATGAAAGTTAAAATGCTATATTCTACAACAAACTTAAATGATGAAACAAAAGGAATGTTTAGATATATAGATAGTCTTTTAAAAGAGTTAGATGATAAATATTCAGAAGAAAGATTACTTGATGAATTAGAAACTAAGGTTGAAACTCTTGAATCAAATTTCAAATAAAAAAATAGAGAAGATTTACTCTTCTCTATTTTCTATTTCTGTTTTGAATTTTTCGAATATATCTTTTTTCATAGTGTTTTTACACTTAGGAAAACAACTACAACCATAGAATACTTCACCTTTCTTAGATGTTCTTTCAACTAAGAAACCAGTTCCACAAACATTACATTTAATTCCTGTATGATTAACTTCTTTTTTAGTTGCATTTTGGTCAACTATTTTTTCTGTATGTCTGCACTTAGGGAAACCAGAACAACAGATAAATTCTCCAAATTTACCTTTTCTAATGACTAATTCTCTTCCACATTCAGGACATTTCTTTCCTACTTCCTTTGGTTTTTCTTTATCTTTATTAAGTTCTCTTGCAGCTTGTAATAATAAAGGTTCAAAGAATTTCCAGAATGTCTCTAAGAACTTTGTTTTACTTAAAGTACCATTTGCAATATCATCAAGTTTATCTTCCATACTTGAAGTATAAGTTTCATTAATAATCGAAGGGAAATATTTTTGTAACAACTTGTCATTTAAAGCCATACCTAATTCAGTACAATGAACAGCTTTCTTTTCAATTGTGATATAACCTCTCTTTTTAAGAGTATCAACTGTCGTATTATAAGTTGATGGTCTACCAATTCCTGTGCTTTCCATTAATTTTACTAAACCAGCTTCTGAATATCTTGCAGGTGGTTGTGTTTGTTTTGATTCAGAATATATTGATTTAACATTTACTTCATCATCTTTATTTAAAGATGGAATGTCTTCTTCTTTAACACCTTCATTATAGAATTCTAGGAAAGAAGATTTAACTATTTTTCTACCTTGAATACTGAAATTATAATCACCATTTGAAATTATAATTTCTGTATCTTCAACTACAGCTTCTGGCATAGCTGATGCAATAGTTCTATTATATATTAATTTATATACTTTTAATTCATCACCAGAAAGTTTGCTAGTAACTGAATCTGGAGTGTCATTTAAATTTGTAACACGAATAGATTCATGTCCATTTTGTGCTCCAGCAACTTTAGCCGGCATAGTAAAACAATTTCCATAGTTACTATTTACAAATGGTTCTAATTCAGATAAGAATTCATCTGAATACCATTTAGCATCTGTACGAAGATAAGTTATAAAACCATTTTCAAATAGATGTTGTGCAGCAGATTGAGTTCTTGAAGGTGAAAAACCTAATAAAGTATTTCCTATTTGTTGCATTGTAGATGTATCTAATGGTAATGGAGCTTTTATTTTCTTTGTTTTTGTTGTAATTGAACTAACTTTATAATCATGAGAATTACAGTAGTTCATGGCTGTTTTAATAATAGATTCATCTGTAATTTTATCAACCTTTTTGTCTTTTATAGATTTTAGCTTAGCAGTAAATAATTTATTCTTAACTTTAAAGTCTATAAATAAATCAAAATAGTCTGTAGGGACAAACTTTTGAATTTGCTTTTCTTTTTCAGCAATTAATTTTAATAGAGCACTTTGAACTCTACCTGCTGATTCAGCACCTAATTTTGATAGTGCTAATGGAGAAAGTCTAAATCCAACTAATCTATCAGTAATTTGTCTTGTCTCAGCTGATTCATTTAAATTAAAATTAAAACCAACTGGGTTAGCTATTGCATTTTTAATTGCTTTATCTGTAATTTCATTAAAAGATGTTCTTATAATCTTTTTAGAATATTTACTAAGTAATTCTAGTGCTTCATATGCAATTGATTCACCCTCTCTATCTGGGTCGGAACATATAAAAATCTTATCAGCAGTCTTTGCAGCTTCCTTAATAGCCTTCACATATTCTTTCTTTGATGGGTCTATCTTTTTATCTACTTTAAAATTATTTTTAACATCAACACCTGTTCTATATGCTTGTGTAGAGTCAAACACCATAAAATGTCCAGCTGTAGCAAGAACAGTCCAATCTTTTGATAATATATGTCTTAAATGTGGTAGCTTTTTAGGGCTTTCAACAATCATTAAATTCATAATAAGTTTCCTCCTTTTGGATATCATAATTTTTAGTTCTTGCATTTTTAAAAAATAAAAAAGATTAGTCGAAATTAATCAACTAATCTTATTTTGTGTTTTATTTTTATTTTAATTTATTAGAAATCTAATCCATCATCTTCAATTAGAGTTCCGACAATCTTTTCAGATTTATCTTGTTGTTCAACTTTAATTTTAACAATTGTTAAACCATTTTGAACTTTATAGTTAACTCCTTTAATCTTTTCTGGAATCTTTAATGTTGATTTAAGATTTACAGAGTTCTCAAAATTAATAGAAGGAATTGATGTTTTACCTTCAATAGTAAGAACTGGATAAGGAACTCCTTTTTGTGGCTCTAATGAAATATGAATATCATTAGCATTAATACCTAAAGTATTTGCAACTACAATGTAATCTCCATCCTCAGCTCTGAAAGCACTAAAAGGACGTTGGTCTAAAACAGGTCTCTTAAATTTGTTAGTAAATTGGCCTAAAATGAAATTAATATCGTCGTCGAATTCATCTCCGAAAAAACTCATAAAATAACCTCCAAAAAATAAAAAATATAAAATATTTATATATAAATAGATATAAAAAAAAAAAATATA
>Ga0247610_10000658_pt1 | contig 47275 bp, 77 predicted proteins | sample 174DNAGHGhighgp2_FD_193483 | JGI IMG/M metagenome (GOLD analysis project Ga0247610, IMG submission 193483) | Sheep rumen microbial communities from Palmerston North, Manawatu-Wanganui, New Zealand - 1742 DNA GHGhigh gp2 | ecosystem: Host-associated > Mammals > Digestive system > Stomach > Rumen...
CAAGATGCACTCGATGCCCAAACTGCATATACAGCAAAAGGTACTTCCACAAAAGTCCCGACAATCACGACTAACGCACTTGGTCAAGTCACAGCAATTACGGAAACAGATATTGCATTCCCTACTGTTGATATAAGTGGCAAGATGGACAAAGCAAATCCAGAAGGCACAGGTAAATTTATATTAAACAGAAAATCTGGGTCAAGTGTTTCTTATGGTGATTATTCATTTACTGCTGGTTATAGTAATGTCGCAAAGGGCAATGAATCTGTTGCATTCGGATATGGTAATACTGCAAGTGGGGTTGGTTCTTTCGTAGAAGGCATAGGCAACACCGCATCTGGTGCAAGTTCTCACGCAGAAGGCAATATGACAACTGCGAGTGCAGGGTCGTGCCACGCAGAAGGATTTGATACAATAGCAAGCAAATTAGCACAACACGTTTTTGGTGAATATAATATAGAAGATACCGAGTCCAACCCATTATCAAGAAGAATTGATAATCGTACAGAATATGGAAGGTATGTTGAAATAGTTGGTAATGGTACAGCAGATAATGCTCGTTCAAATGCTCGTACTCTTGATTGGAATGGTAACGAAACTCTTGCTGGCAACATTAAACTTGGCAATCATACAACCATTGCAAACAATTCGAGCAGTGATATAACAGTAAACCTGCCTTCTTCTGCTGGTACAATCGCTACACAAGAGTATGTTCAATCGCAAATTGGTTCAATCGACCAAAAGGTTGTGCTTTCATTTGATGCGACTGGTTGGACGGCAGGTGACGATGGCTATTATACAAAGACCATTGCAACAACCAAATACCCAATCAACTGCTTTAATAATAATAATAAGGTGGTTATGGCAACGCTTGGTGTCACGAAATCTGGCACAGCGGTCACAGCAATTACAATCGAAAGCGATGAGCCATTTGCAGGCTATGTTGTGGCACTCTAATATAAAAGAAGAAATGGGGGCATACAATGGCATTACCAAATAACCCAACCCAATCAGAAGTAGTCAAGGCTATAAAGGATTTAGAAACAAATAAAGCTGATAGTAGCGCATTGTCATCGTACTTCCCAAAGAGTGGTGGCGCACTTAATAGTGGCGCAGTCATCACTATGACAGGTGGTAATCCATATTTAGGCTTGAAAGAAACAAGTGGTACGCAATACTACCTGCAAGGCTATCAAGGTGAAGTCGGAATATCGGTAAGTGGAAGTTGGGGAACAAAGCGTATATCGCTTGACTCAAATGGAAAAGTGACTATTCCGTCTAAATCATTGAGTGACGGTACTTATACATACACACTACCAAATAAGACTGGCACAGTCGCTATGACAAGCGACATCCCAAGTGCTGTGACGGAAAGCACAGTATCGGGTTGGGGCTTCACGAAAAACGCAGGAACTATCACAGGCGTTCAACTCAATGGCAAGTCAGTCGCTTCAAGTGGTGTTGCAAATGTTCAAGCATTGCCTAATTTTAGTTTGAACATAAACCATCAAACAGGAGGAAATCCGAGACCTGTAAAGTTTTTAACAGTAAATTATTCATCTGCTGCGACATATTTTAAGATGAGCGCAACATCGTGCCACGATAATGGTACTTCATATCAATTTTTGGAAGACATCATCATCGGTTGCACGACAAGCGGTACAGTTGTTTGCAATGTCTATAAATACTGTCAACAAGAAGTCTCTTATGATGGTGCGACAAGAAATTACGGTGATGTGTTCTATGTCATTGACACAACGAACAAGATAGTTGACTTCTATATCTTATGTGGTCAATGGGCAAGTTCACAATTCACTCCTGCGACAAAGATAGGCAACACGACAATCGCTTACATCACTCAATACACAGGTACTGCTACTTATTATTCAAGTGGCACAAAAGTATGGGCAGATGGAGATAGTGCATTATATGTGAGAACAGGTGATTTGAAAACCGTAAACGGCAACTCGTTGATTGGTAGCGGAGACATAACTATCACAGCACCTACTCCAACAAATATTGTGACAACCGATACAAACCAAACCGTAAGCGGAGTAAAGACTTTCACAGGCGGTATATGGGTGTCAGGTCGTCCTGCTGGTGGTGGAGACGATGAGGGCATTGTCGTTGGTAGAGCGCCAAACAATTATGCAGGTGTATGTCTTGGTAGTCCAAGCGGAATGCGAAGCGTATTCTATCTTACAGCGGCGAATAAACCTGTATGGCGATGGAATAACGGCTCGGCGAGTTTTGATATTGAACATCCTGCCAAAGCAGGTACGATTGCTCTTACAAGCGACTTTCCGTTTACAATGACTTTGGTGGCGAATGCAACTGGTACAGCAGTCGATATAGATACTCTTGTTAATAATGGTACATTATCTGCATCAGAGGAATATTTGTTAATTCCAAATAATACAGCGTCGCCAACGATGGGCTATATGCAACTTAGGAATACAAGTGGTATATTTGGATATTCACATTATCCTATTATGGTGCGTCCTTGGTATTATAGCAAAGTAAGTGCTTATGTGTTTAACGTAGAGTTTCCAAATGCAGCTGCTGATAGTTGGTACACTAAAACAGTTAATTATGCAAAAATCTATAAAATAACATATTGACGGAGTGATAAATTATGAAGATAGCAATAGAACTAAATAAACAAAACATAATTAAAGGATATGTGTATCTTGTAAGCGAAGATTATACCGCATTCTCTCATCTTACAGTCATTGATGTAGAAAGAGAAGAAGATATAATCCCGTATAAGACCAAGTACGAAAACGGCGAATTGTCCTATCTTGACGACTACTGCGCCGAATACTACGCACAGCAAAATGCGGAAGCGCAACGCCAAGAACTACAAAACCAACTTGCAGAACTCTATGCGTGGTTTGACGAGTACGACAACCAAATCAAGCAATACGAAAGAGATGTGAGACTTGGCACTATTGCTCCGTATTATCATATAGGCGAGATGCTTTATACGATAGAAGAACTTGACGGAATGGCGAGAGCAAAAGCCGCAGAAATCACAAGCATTCGCAATCAAATTAAAGTGCTTGAATAAAAATATAAAATTTTTTGAAAATAGCACTTGACAAATGGTTGCGTAGCAATTACAATGAAAAATGGAAATGATAGGAGAGTAGGTATGTTGCCAGAAATGCCAAATTTTGACGAAGAAGAACAAGTGGAAAGCGAAGTCGTTGATAATAACAGCGACAAGCAACTTGTAGAGCAACCGCAAAACGGGCAAAAACTGGCGTTCAAAGACTACAAACTCGAAAACATCGAAGCGGTAGTTGACAGTTCAAAGTCATTTAGCCAGCAGGTTGAAGATTTTGTTGATGTCAATGCAACGATGGCGGCGGCAAAGGATGAGGCGACACAAGAAATCCTCACCCAGCAAAAGAAAGAGCAACTCATTGGCAAGGCGAGTACAAAAGTCAAAGAAGCCCAAAGAGATGTTCTTAAAGCCGAAACAGAAATCCAAAAGGCAGAGCGTGAAACTTACGAAGGCATTTTGGAAACATTCGGGTTTTTCCGTCATTTGCCACGATGGTTGTTGAAGGCGATTGTAGTCGCCCTTACACCATTCTATTTCGTAATCGGCTTGCTCATTGGCGTCCCTTGCGGAATCATTAAGATACTCATTGATAACATTGATAGTATCATCTGCAAGTATGAAAAGACAGAAGATAAGACAAAGCCGAGAATCAAAGTAGTAATCTGGATTTTGTTGGCACTCATAGCACTTGGCGCAATTTGCCTTACAGTATTGGGTTGCTTGCACATAATATAAAAAGGAGAAAAATATGGATTTCGAGAAAGTGAATTTCGTAGATAGAATGCTTGCAACGCTTGAAAACTGCGATAAATGGCTTAACGGCAAAGACGAAGCAGACAAGGCTTATCAAGAGGCATTTGATAACTATATCAAGGCAAAAGAAAACCTCGATGCTTATAATGAAGATAATTTCAAGGAAGTAAAAGCATATCGTGACGACCTCGAAGGCAAACTCATTGCACTTGGCGTTTTGCAAGTCAAGGAAGAGCCGAAAGTTGACGAAGTGGTTGACGATATTGCAGAAAAGGTTGACGAAAAGGTTGATGAACAACCAAGCATTGCTGAATTTGCACCAGAAATAAAGTAATTATATGAAATGTTAGACATCACCGAAAAATCCAAGAAGTTCACAAAAAGCCTGTGGAACTTTACCAAAGGATTTACCCTATTACTTACATACGAAGTCATAGAAGAACTCTTGGAAGAATCAATAGCGTGGGCTATAACGACAATAGCGGCGAGAGCGATTTCATTTTTGGTGGTGGTGGTTCTAACACAAACGACAAAGGTCACAATAAAGGGATTAGCGAAAGGTTTAACGGTTCTCTTAAAGCCGTTGGTTAAGAAGATTACATATAGGGCAGGGAATGACAAAATCGACAAAATTAGGAGAATATATAAAACAATGAAAAATGCTGTCGCTAAATTCATCGCTTTTGTAGTAAGAAACAAGAACTCAATCTTGGCAACCGTCACAAGTTTTCTTGCGTCAATCGGTGCGGCTGGTGCTGTTGATGGTGGTTTGGTAATCGGTGGTATCACCCTTCCAAAATATGCCTACTATCTCATCGCTCTCGGTGTAGCAATCATTATGTTTATTCCAACATTTATTGGTGTAAAAGGTGCAGGCTACGAAAACAAAGAGCAATATGATGAGCGTATAGCCAAAGAACAAGCCGCAAAGGACGAGAAGAAAGCACTTAAAGAAGCCGAAGCGAAGGCAAAGGCAGAACAAGAGGAAATTCTTGCACTCGCAAAAGCGGAAGAGCAAAAGAAACTTGAAGCAGAGCAAGCAAAGAAAGAAGAGCAAGCGAAGCTTCAAGCAGAACAAGAAGAAAGACGCAAACAAGACGAACTCAATCGCTTGAAACAAGAATATGAGTTGGCAAAGACCAATGGCTTTGAAGGCTCGTTGATTGACTTCATTAAAAGCAAATAAGTTCATCTACAAATGAATAAAAAAGTATTACGGACTCTAATATACTTGTGCTGGGCGTTCCTTGTCGCATTTGCCCTACTGAAAACAGTATGGGCGGAACAATTTGCGATAGCGGTCTCAACGCCGAACATAATCAAAGTGGGACAATTCATTGATACTCACATTTGGTTAAAACAAATAGTACATTGTATTACGAGTCTTTTTACTTATCAATTCTACTTTTGTGCTTGTTGCCGTAAATGGCATTTGAGTTGGAAACAATATCTAATTCTTGTGCCTATAATCATTGGGCTTACATACCTTAATTGGTATTTCCCAGCGGTTATGGTAGGCGTGAACTTTGTGTTTATGTTTGCCGTTCCGCTCTTCTTGAAAGCAAACTATATAGATGTAGTAATAATATTTACTGCTCATACATTAGGACAATTAGCAATTACATTCATAAGAAGCCAACCAATGAATATGGTAGATGTGAATATGGTCTCCCAACTTATTTGTTGTATTGATGCTTATGTTTGGTTAGTGCTATATTATCTTTATTCAAATTTATATAAGGAGAGTATTATAAAAATGGGAAGTCTTATGCCACCTCTTTGGGGTAAGAAAGAAACAATCGAAAAAGAAATCGCAAGACTTGAAAAGGAACTTGCAGTAGAAAAAGACGAAGTAAAGAAAGTTAAGATTCAAGGCAAAATTGATGAGTTTAAGGAAGAACTCGCTAAGGACGAGAAGTAAACTATTCTTTGCTTACTATCGACACGAGATAGAACTGAAAGGCATTTTATACTTGAAGGCTTTGCCATTATATGTGGCATTGATTGCGTACATATCGTTGCTTGCCTATCTGACAAACAAACCGATAGAAGCATTCTTTCAAGTGTGTGCCTTTTTGTTTTTACGCTACAAGTTTAACACGACTTATCACGCACCCAATACGGCTACTTGTGTATTTATAACTTTGTGTGTCATATCATTTGCCATACCAAGCACTCCAAGATTAGGCATAACTGTTTTTGGTGGCATAGGGACGGCATTTGTGGTGTGTTTCCTATCTTATATAGCACAAGTAGTAGTAGACGCACGCAAGCCCAAGAAATTCGATATGGCGACTTGTAGTAGGGAAGATTTTATAAAAAGGTGTAGAGAAGTCAATATGACGAAAGATTGCACCGATATTGCCCTTGCGTACTTTTATGATAAATCAATGAAGATATGGGACATCGCAAGGGAATATTCAATAGATTATGATAGCGCAAAACGCAAAGTAAATCGAATAAAACATAAATTACTGGATTAACAATATAGCCTCTACTATTGACCGAATGTTCTCGCTTTCCGAGAGCGGATTGTAGGCAATGTGGGGGTTTTATTATAAAGAAACACACCTTTGCAGAGGTGTGTTTTTTTGTCCAAACAAATCTTGTTTTATAGAGGTGTTTGGGCGGCCTGTTAATAGAGGTGTTTGGGCGTTCTGTTAACTAACTTAAATATATTTTATATTATTTTTTAGATTTTGTCAACTTTTTGTCACCATAAATTGTGGTGATTTTTTGTTATATAAAAACCATCAAATCAAAAGGAGATTTTGAAAATGGCTTATCCTTATGGTTATTATCAACCAAATTATGTTTCCCAGCAACAACAACCTATGACAAACAAAATATATGTGACAAGTGCGGAAGACGCTCTTTCTCGTTTCGCTGCGCCAAACACAGTAACAGTCTATTTTTTGCAAGACGAAAGCACAATTTTTGAAGTTGCGACAGACTTTCAAGGCAAGAAAAACATAAGAACGCGCAAATTAAGCGATGTGGAGCCTCAAAAACAAGCGGTAGCACCTTCCGCCGATAACTTTATCACACGCAAAGAGTTCGACGATTTTAAGGGCAGATTAGAGAGTATTTTGCAACCACCAAAACCATTGACAAAAGGAGATAAATAATTATGAACAATAATCCTATTGGCGCAATTATGCAAATTATGTCCCAAGCGCAAGGGAATCCTCAACAATTTGCTAACTCAATTTTGCAAAATAACCCACAATTTGCAAAAGCATTGCAGGGACAAAACCCACAACAACTTGCTATTCGTGAACTTCAAAAGCGTGGAATCGACCCAAATATGATTGTTCGTATGATGAATGGTCGCAGATAATCGCTATATCACTTATGAGCGTACGGCATAAGTATATAAATATAAATATATAAGGAGAACAAAATTATGGCAGATGGATTTGCTGATGGCGTTGTAGCAGGTATGGCTTCAAACGACAGAGGTTATGGTTATGGCGGTGGCTTCGGCTACGGCGGTGACTGGATTTGGATTATCGTCCTTTTCGCTCTTTTCGGAGGCAACTGGGGCGGCGGATTTGGCGGAGGCAATAACGGCGGTCAATTCCCTTGGATTCTTGAGGGTCAAAGAGATACAGATGATGTCGTGATGGCTGGTTTCAACCAAGCAGCAACGGCTTCCCAACTTTCCGCAATTCAAAACAGTTTGAACACAATGGAAATTTCAAACTGCAACAGAGCAACCGATGCTTTGCAAACTGCTTATCAAAACCAAATCACAGATATGCAACAATATTTTGCGATGCAACAAGCATTTAGCAACTGCTGCTGCGAAAACAGACTCGGACTCGCAGACTTGAAGAGTACGATTCTTGCTGAAAACTGTGCTGATAGAGCCGCAGTCCTTGATGGCGTTCAAAGAATCCTTGACACTCTTTGCCAAGACAAGATTGACGCAAAGAATGAGAAGATTGCAGACCTTCAAAGACAACTCTCTATGGCAGACCTTAAAGCATCGCAAACGGCACAAAACGCTTACATTGCACAAGGTTTTGCAAATGAAGTTGATGCACTCTACAACCGCTTGAATAATTGCCCAGTTCCGTCAACACCAGTGTATGGCAGAACACCAATCTTTACTTGCAATAACGGCTGTGGTTGCAACAACACAAACATCTAATTTCGGTTGAAAAGGCAATATTTGCCGTCCATTAAATTGATAGGGGCGGTCTAAAAAACCGTCCCTATTTATAAAGGAGAAAGTATATGTATAAAGTAATTCAATTAACAAACCCTACAATCGGTGCAGTTGAGGCGGGTTCTTTGTTGCCACTTGGCGCAATCACTCGTAGATATGGTTGTCGTTGCGACAATAACTGCAATGTCTTTGAGGTTTCTACGACAGGCTCTAACACAATTACAATCAACGAAGAGGGCTATTATCACCTTACCTATACTGGCAGTCTTGTGGCTGGTGCGGCAGGAGATATTATTCTTGACTTGCTCATCAATGGTATCGAAGTGCTTTCGGTTTCACAAACGGCTACCGCAGTTGGCGATGTGGAAAATATAACCCTTAATTATGTTATTAGAGTATTGCCAAATTGTAATGCTTGCGTAAACAACTCTCCTGCAATCGTCCAAATTAGACTTGATGAAACTTCTGTTGCCTTGACGGGTGGCACTTCTAACATCATTGTCGAAAAGGTTAGATAAAGGAGGGGCATTATGAATAGAACCGCAAGAGAAATCATAATGAATAGAAGACGCAGACAAGACGAAAGGCGTGGCTCTTATGACTATGATATGCGTGATATGCGAGATTATCGTAGGGGCGTAAAAGGAACAGGCAGATATGGTATTGGCGGTAGCCGTTATTATGGCGATAGGGCAGATGGGCATTATGAAGAAGACGAAAAAGATTATAGGAATCGTGATATGCGTGATTACGACGATTATGCAGATTATAGCGATTATAGGGATTATAATGACTATCGCAGAGATTATCGCTATGGCTATCGTGATTATGCCGATGATATGAGATTGAGTAAATCTGACATCAAAGAATGGAAATCAATGCTTGAAAACGCCGATGGCTCAAAGGGAGAACATTTTGACAAAGAGCAAATACTTGATGTTGCAGAAAAAATGGGCATTCGTTTTAGAGATTATGACGAGAACGAATTGTGCTTGACGGCAAACATTTTGTATTCCGACTATTGCGATGCTCTTAAAATGTTTATTCCGCAAGACAAGGAAGCAGTCGCATATACACGACTTGCAAAGGCTTTCTTGGAAGACGAAGACGCACCGAAAGGTAGCGAAAAACTTGCTATATACTACAACTGTATAGCAAAAATGGATGAGTAAAGTTTATAAATACTACAATCGAAGACCAGACGGCGGGCATTATGAGGATTGCGTATGTCGTGCCATTTCAACGGCAACTGGGCTAAAATATGAGTCCGTAGCCAAGTTGCTCGATATGACTTCCGACTATTATGGTTGCGATAAGTTGTATGTTGGTTGCTATTCTAATTTATTGTCCGAAGTCTTTGGGTATGATAAGTATTTTGTCAAAGAGCCGATTTCCGTTGCGGAGTTGGTTCAAGAGTTCCCCGACAAAAGGCTTATTATACGAGTGCAAGGACATTTGACTTCTTCGATATTCGGCACACTACTTGACATTTGGGATTGCGAGAACGAGATTGTCGATTGCTTTTGGATTGTAGAATAGGCTTTATTCAATGTCAATAAGAAAAAAGACAGCGTTTCCTATTGACAAGTTTATATCATTGTTTTATAATATAGTGTAGTAAAGGGCGAGCGATTCTTTTACATTTTCACTCCGTAGTATTATTGTTGCGATGACCCCTTAACAAAACACGCCCGTATGGTTTCGTATCATACGGGTTTTTCTTTTATAAAAATTTTCTAAAATATTTTGCAAAAAGCATTGACAAAGTTATATAAACATTATATAATGAAATCACCAAAAACAAGGAGGGGCGTATGGATGAAGTAAAGAAACAAGTATGCGTATGTTTGCCACAATCAACTATTGATAAGGGCAAAGAAGATGCAAAGAAATTGGGACTATCTTTTAGTGCCTATATATCGTATCTAATATCAAAGAAAAAATAAAGGAGTGAAAAGATGATTGATATTGAAGAGAAAATCAAAGAGGGGAAAATCATTGAAGAATTGAACCACGACTATCACGCCAATAGGGAATATATCTCAAAATCCCGATTGATAAAGATAGGAGTATGCCCCGAATACTTTAAGTGGTGCGAAGAAAACGAGCAAGAGCAAACCGATGCAATGGTGTTGGGAAGTGCGTTTCATAAAATCGTATTAGAGCCAGATACATTTGACGATGAGTTTGCGGTTATTCCTGCGATTGATAAGAGAACAAAGGACGGCAAATTGGCTTATGAAGAATTTGTAAATAGTGCAGTCGGCAAATCTCTTATTACCGAAGAGCAGTTTAAGACCATTTCGGCTATGCGTGATGTCATTATGGCAAACAAATACGCAAAGGCACTCTTGAAAGGGACAACGGAAAAGTCAATCTACTTTGAAGACGAGTTGACGGGCGAAAAATGTAAATGCCGCCCAGACTGTATGAGAGTTATTCAAGATAGGGTTGTTATAACCGATTTGAAATCTTGCAGTAGTGCGGAAAGCAAAGCCTTTGTGAACGATGTCTTGAAGTTCGGCTACGATGTGCAGGCATATATGTATAGATTGGGTGTAAGTAAAGCCCTTGATATACCGCCCGAAAATGTGGACTTTGTGTTTATCGCAGTTGAAAAGAAAGAGCCGTATCTGATGAACATTTTGCAAGTTGACGAATATACTCTCCAAAGGGGCGAACAGTTGTTTAGAAAGTATATCGGCACATACCACGAATGCAAAGAAACAGATAATTGGTATGGCTTGAACGGAATTTATGGCGAAATCAATCAAATAGTTTTGCCTAATTATATTTTAGATAGTATTAAAGGAGAATAAATTATGGACGAAATCTTGGAACAAGAGCAAAAAGAGTTGGCGGTTGTAAATACAAATCAACCTGTATCAATTTGGGAAGACAAACGAGCATTTAACGATGCCTTTACAATGGCAAAAACTCTCGCCAATGCGGAAATAATCCCACAAGCATATAGGGGAAAAGTGAGCGATTGCATCGTGGCGATTGACCTTGCAAACCAAATGGGCGTATCACCTATTACAGTTATGCAAAATTCCCAAGTAGTGCGTGGCAACTTTACTTGGAAAGGAACGGCTTGTAAGGCAATGATTGACGGTTGCGGCAAGTATCGCAAGTCAAGATATGTTGAAGTCGGCGTGCGTGGTACGGACAGTTGGGGCTATTATCTTGAAGCCGTTGAAAAGGACGGAGATATTGTCAAAGGAACAACCGTTGATATTAAAATGGCGAAAGATGAGGGTTGGTACAACAAAGACGGAAGCAAGTGGAAAACAATGCCAGAACTTATGCTCAAATATAGGGCGGCGGCATTCTTTATGAGAACCGAGTGTGCAGGCGTTGCTATGGGATTCTTGACAGCCGAAGAAGAAGAAGATATTGCACCAGCACCAGTCAAGACAGGTCTTACGGCTTTGCTTGACGGAGAAGTTGTGGAGGACTAAAAAATGGGATTTTCAACCAATTCTATTGCAAAAATAAAGAATGTAGAGAACAAAGGCAATTATGATGAGGGAACAATCGTCATATCTAAAAAAGATAAGAATACTAATGAATATACATTGGTATTCTCGTCAAAGGTTAGATTTGTCGGTAAAGCCCACAATCAAAAACCATTGGCAAACCAAAGAATCAAAATCAAAAATTGCGATATTCAAAATTGCTATGTAAAGGACGGAAAGGTGAAATTCCTTGATGCGCCACAATATGTGATTTTTGACTACGAGTTGCAAGGGCAAGCACCGACAATGGAAACGCCCGAAGTGACCGATGACGATTTGCCATTCGCATTATGATAATCATACAAGACAGCAACGAAAAAATAGGGCATCACGACAACATAGAGCAGTATTGCGACAAGAACAGTATTGCTCTATATCGTGAACGGCTTGAAGTGGGCGACTATATGCTTGCTACCTTTACTAATGGGAGAATTTGCCCTATTGGTGATATTTCGGTAGATGTCAAAGGTGGTGGGTTGACGGAACTTGCCACCGACCTTTACCGAGATAAACAAGCCTTTAATAAGAAATATAGTAAATGCTATAAGAATAAAATAAAGTTGGTTGTCTTGGTGGAAGAAGAAGTAAAGGGAATTAAAGACATTGTAAATTGGAAAAGCCCTCATACACGCATAACAGGGAAGTGCCTTTTAGAGATGATGCACGAAATCAAAATTATGTATGGGGTAAAGTTTATGTTTTGCAAAAAGGAAAAAGTTGGCGAAACAGTTGTAAAAATTTTAACAGGGGAAGTATGAGAAAGATATTGGCAAGCGAAGATGAACTCAAAAGGGCGATTCCGTTTCTCTCTTTGTCTTGGGTAGTCCAAAATGACGATGATAATGAGCGGTCTTGTTTTATCTATCATTGTCAACTATTGGAACAGGTCATAAGTTTGGCGAAAACAAATGAGATAGATATTGCTTATTGTATTCATAGGTGGTATAATTATCATTGCTCTAAAATCTGCGAAAGGATTTTTTGCGAGTTAGGTGCAACGCCTGCGGAAGATTGTTTTGATAGCGATACGGACTTGTATATAGACGGAAAACCTTTTGACATTAAGGTATCGGTTATTTCAAGCAAGTATAAGGGCAATAAAGACCTATCAAGCCGTCAAGCCAAAGACGAGTATATCAAATGGCTCAAAGACAACGCAAGCACCCGATTAAACGCTCACAATAGGGAAAAACTGTTTATTATTGTTTCAGACCTTTCCCAAAAATGTGCCTTTGATAAGATAAGAGAGAAAGTAAAACTATTTATAGATTATTATAAACAAAATAAGCAAGATTATTCTAAAAGCGATGCTTGTGAAATAATTTTTGTGAAATAATAAAATAAGTATTGACAAACAAATATTAGGTATGCTATTATATTTATGCTGTTGAAATCGGAACACAATGGCGAGTAAATATTATTGATAATAACACCCTTGCATTTTGTTCGTGTTCCGAACCGTTGACTGCCAACCGAGGCATAACGGAGAACAAAGTGTGAGGGTTTATTATATATAGGAGCGAAATATGAAGTGTTCGATTGAAGGTTTTAGCCAAGAATATGCTGTGACCTTAAAAAAGAAAGTGATAATAAATGGCAAAGAAGTAGAGAGGAAGATTGATTGCACCGACCTTGTTATTTTGAGATGGTTTGTTGATTTCTACCCTAAAATGAAAAAAATGGAAATTGACGGCAACCAATATGCTTGGCTTACTCATAGTAAAATGGTTGAAGATTTGCCAATCATAGACATTAACAAGAGGGCGTTTAGTGAAAGACTACAAAAACTTGTTGACTTTGACATCTTGACATACAAGTTAGTAAAGGAAGGCGGAACTATTGCTTTATATGGTTTTGGGAAGAATTATATCAACCTTGTGTGTTCAAGCGAGGGGGTAGTGCGTTCAAACGACATAGGGGGGTGCGTTCAAACGACATACAAAGATATATCTATTATAGATAATAAAGAAAATTATACAAAAGAAAGCCAAAATAGGAACGAGCAACCAAGTCCTACACCTACTTTTTTGCAGAATACTGACGATAGTATAACCCCAAAAGTAAGAAAAGGAACGGCAAACATTGTTTCAAACGAAGATATAGAAAAGTATTTTGAAACGACTTACTCTATATACCCACGCAAAGTAAATAAACAACAAGCCAAGAAAACATACGAACACAAGTTTAGGGGACTTTCAATAGTTGATGCGAAGAATCTTGCTAATCGTATTTATAAGGCACTACAAAGGCAAATAGCCCTATGGCAAGCCGAGAACAAAGGAAATGGTCGGGAACTTGAATACATACCGCATTTCTCATCTTGGCTGAACGATAACATTGAAGATAGTAAAAACTTTAAGAAAGGGAGATAGATATGGATTTGAGAGATAAAGATATAAACGAATTGTTGGAACAGTTGAAAAATGATGATAAGCCTGTTGACTATCCAACGGAAGACCCGTTTGTAATATTAAGACCACAAGTATTTTTTGACTTGGTTGAGAGGGCTTTTGAAACGGAAAGGGAAAAGAAAGAACTAATAGAAAGTTTTGTCAAAGAAATCCGCAAATCCATATTTACTTATTATGAGATTGCTGTGGAAGAAAGTTCGATATGGGATGATTCAGAAAAAGACTTAATAAGTAGTGCTTTTTCGACAGTTGATAAAATGTTGTACTCAACAGCACAAAGATTTATAAAGGGAGATAAAATAGGGAGATAAAATTATGAAACTACACGAATTGAAAATTGAAAGGCAATATGCCATAGAAAAATTAGACGGCAGAAAAATGTTTGAGATTCGCAAGAACGATAGGGATTTCCAAGTAGGCGATTTGATACATTATATTATTGTTGATAACAGAACAAAAGAAGATATTATTTCTTCGGCAAAAGCAAAAGTAGGAACGCCAATTTTTGATAAACTTGACTTTTATGAATTAGCAACAAAACTTTATCGTATAACATACATAACAGATTATGAACAAAAAGACGGTTATGTAGTTTTTGGAGAAGAAGAAGTAAAGGTGGTGAAAGTATGATAGTATATGAAGTAAGTTTGAAAACCTATGACAGTTATTTGCCAACTGAAAAAAACGACTATAAAGAGTTTGAACTTTCTATTGAAGGAAAAGATGCTCTTGTAATAGACGATGAGTATTTTATTGTTTTGAAAAAAGGTTATGACGGAAATGTCGCACCATCTACGGAAAGGTTCGGCAAACAATGGGGACGCTGTTATGTAAAAACCTATGAAGAAGCAAAGGCTTATGGGATAGATATGTTGAAAGAAGAAAAGACCCATATGGAATACTATATTGAATGGGCAAAATTCCGTATAGGACAATGCGACAAATTGATAAACCAACTATCAAATGAGTAAACAAGAAATATTGCTAATAGTGATTGCCGCTGTGTTGATTCCGTATGGAATAGGGTTATTGATATGGCACGCTATAAAGAAAAATAGGAGTGATAAATGACAGATTATAGTAAATATTTAATAGATATAGCCGATATAAAATACGATAGGGAAAGCATAGAAAGGGTTTTGACGGGGTTTCAAGACTTGGACTACTTTAATAAGGGAATAGAGATTGGTTTGACTGAAATCATAGGCGATACCAATGTAGGCAAATCAATTTTTACTTCGTCCCTAATCGGCAAGGCAATAGAGCAACATTACAAAGTGGGTGTATTTGCGGGCGAGCATAGTTTGAAAACCTATAAGGACTTGCTCTACCAACAGAATGCCAAGAAAGGGGAGTTTGTAATAGTTCCTTTTAAGGACACCAACGGCAACGATACAAACATAGCCGACTTCTATGTAAACGATAAAGCCGAACAGCGTATAAATAAAATCTTTAATAATAATCTATATTTATTTAATGTAGAGAAAGACGAAAGGGACATTGACACGCTTATTGGCACTATTCTTTACGGCTACAAAGAGAAAGGCATTAGGTTTTGGGTTATTGACAACTTAATGGAAATTGACAATAAGGCAAGCAATCAATGGCAAGAGCAAACTGGAATCGGCAACAAACTTCGTAATGTATTTGTGCAAAATGGCTTATTCGGTATTCTTGTTATGCACACAAACAAAAACGATGTTTTCCGTATAAATGTCAAAAATGCCTTTGGTTCATCCAATATCACCAACAAGGGTTATCGCATTTGGGTTCTCTATCGTAAGGACTATATGTTTGTCAGACAAGGGCAAGATAAGGAACTTGATAGGCTCAAACAAGATTTGGCTAAAAACGGCTTTGACTACGATAAGTGCGATGGATTTATTGACACTATCAAGACGAAAGGCAACGCAAACGGAATCATCGGCATTGTATATGACCCCGACACAAAAACTTATAAGCAAGCCGAAAAAATCTCCCAAACGGAAGCAGATAAGATTTACAAGCGAACAACCAAACAAAATTCCTTTGATGATATTCTTACGGAAGTGGAAGACGATTTAGACGGCGATTTACCCTTTTGAGAAAAATTGCAAAAAAGTATTGACATATACATTTGAAAGTTATATAATGTGTATATAAAATAAAAAACGGAGTGATATTATGGAAATTTTATCAAGAGAAAAATGCCAAAAACTTTACAAAGATGGCAAATTGAATCGGCAACAATATGAAGAAGAATGGCAAAAGGGCGAAATCTACCGTAGATTTTATAAGGCTTGTCCCGCTATACTTGCCAACTTTTGGATTTGGGCAAAGAGTGAGGGCTACGATATTTATCTTGGGACTTTCAAAAAGGCTTGGGACAAATATGTATTAACGGAAGATTATTTGCCTGCTCAATTTGTAAGGGAAAATCTAATAGGCGATGACGAAAGAACTCAAATCCGTCAAAAAGCCTTTAATGATTATTGCAAAGTATATATTGAAGAAGTTAGAAAGGGGAGAAAAATATGAAAAAGATTTGGCACGAAACAGAAAAGGAACTACCGCAATTTGCAACCGATGTTGTTATACTTGCTGGGAACGCCCATTTTTACGAGGTTGCTTATAGCCCTAAATATAAAGCATTTAATATAACCGAAGATGCAGGTCATACGGAAGAAGAGATAGAAGATGTAAAAATCCCTATTGAAGCAGTTGATTTTTGGGCATATCAGAAAGATTTGATAAATTGGGTGGAGAATAATATATGAAACTTTATAGCGAAAATAATAGTTATAAATTATACAACGGCAATATGCTTGATATGCTTGAAGTGATTGAGCCAAATAGCATAGATGCGGTCATAACCGACCCCCCATACGGGTTGACAAGTATTACAAAACGCTTTGGAAAAGAAAACTCTGCCCCTGCACAATTTGGAACTGATGGTGCATTTAGTCGTTTGTCAAAGGGTTTTATGGGTAAAGAGTGGGACGGCTCTGGTATTGAATACAATGTTGACGCTTGGCGTAAATGCTATGAGGTTTTGAAGCCTGGTGGCTATTTGCTTGCATTCGGTGGAACAAGAACTTTTCATCGTATTGCTTGTGCTATTGAAGATGCAGGCTTTGAGATTAGAGATACAATTATGTGGCTCTACGGTAGCGGATTCCCTAAATCAATGAATATAGGTCTTGCTATTGATAAAAAACTTGGAATTGAAAGTGAAGATACAGGTGAAATAAGCCCTAATGCACGCCCTAACTCTACAAAAGACAATACGCTTTATGAGAGTGGAACGGTTGGTAAATCGTTTACAATCAAAAAAGCGACAAACGAATGGGCAGGGTGGGGAACAGCGTTGAAACCTGCGTATGAGCCGATAATAGTGGCACGCAAGCCGTTTAGCGGTAGTTTGGTTGACAATGTGCTTGCAAATGGTGTTGGTGGCTTAAACATTGATGAGTGCAGAATATCTTTGAACAATGGAGAAACTAAATCGGGTGGTTTTGGTAAGGCAAAAACAGGCTATCAAAAGGGCATCGGAAATAGTGGTGATGATGATTATAAGTGTGAGTGGGTAGAAGATAAAAATGGTCGTTTTCCTGCAAATGTGATACTCACTTATGACGAAACCGATGAGCAAGAAGTTTGTGGGGGAATGCCGAATACTACAAGTGGGGCAACAATGAGATTTGGTAGTGTTAGAAAAAAACAAGATAATAACTGTTATAAATTGGGGTTTACACAAAAAGAGTTTAATGATGGACAAAATGCACCAGATGCTTATGGCGATGACGGCTCGGCAGCAAGATACTTCTATTGTGCAAAGGCAAGCAAAAGAGATAGAGATGAAGGCTGTCAAGATTTAGAAGACACAGTAAATGCGTGTAGCAATCAAGCAATAGCGGAATTAAAAAGAGGGAATGATAGTTTTAGTGATGAGAACAACAGCACATTTAATAAAGTTTATAAAGGGAAAAATACTCACCCGACTGTAAAACCCGTTGAACTTATGCAATACCTTATACGGCTTGTATGCCCGAAAGGAGCAACGATTTTAGACCCGTTTAATGGGAGCGGCTCAACAGGCAAAGCGGTTATGTACGAGAACAATGACCACAACAAAGGCTATAAATACATTGGCATTGAACTTACCGATGAATATTTGCCAATTAGCAAGGCGAGAATTGAATGTGCATACTATGACAAAGAGCGTTTGGACAGCAAGGTTGTTGACAAGGTTGACAATGTGGTTTACGAGAACGCAACGCTGTTTGATTTATTGGGGGCGTAATTATGAAATTAAGCAAAGATAGTACATACTTACCGACCATCCAAGAGTGTTTGAAATGTCCGTATGTCAACAAATGTGGTGATGGCGAAAAGTGCATCGTTATCAATTACAAGCACCGAGATAGGGCGGCAGAATATCAAGAAAAGAAAAAATTAAAACTTTTGCAAACAAATTGAAAAAATGTGTTGACAAAGGGGAATATTTGGTATATTATATAATTACTAAAACAATTAAGGAGTGGAATATGAATTTATTTTTTCCAGAGAAAGATGCGGCATTGAGCGTAATGGCATTGGACGATAGGCGATTGATAAAGCAAATTGTTGAATGCCAAACAATGCTTAATGTTTATTACGGCAAGACGAAAGGGTATGCAAATCACCCAGTTGTCAAGTATTACAAGAGATACCCACAATTTGTTGCCATTTATGGTATGTTCGCTTGCTATGAATATGAAAAGCGATTTGGCAAAGAACACAAGTTGGTAGGGTTTATGGAAAAGGCGCACGATGACTTCAAAGGCAAATTTGAGATTTTCCCTACACCATTTTATGCGGCAGGTCGTAAAGGGACGGCAGATTGCATTAGGACAACCGAGAATGCCATAGACCTTTTCAAAGAGAAACTCCGTAATAAATGGGACAATGACAAGATTCCGCCAAAATGGACTAATAGACAATGCCCTATTTGGTACACACCTATCTCGTACTTAAAGGGGGACAATAATGGATAACGAATGCAAAGGTTGTGAAGAAAGATATGTGGGTTGCCACGATAATTGTGAGTATTATAAAGCCTATAAACAATGGCTTAAAGATAAGAAAGAGCAAGAGCAAAAGGCAAGAATGACCCAATTTTATACCCCACGATATACTAAAAAAACCAAGAAATCAAAGAAAAAATGGTAAACGGGTGATGTTTATGGAAGAAGAGATTAAGAAAGCATTAGCAACGATTCAATCAAGGGTTTATAACGAACTTAAAAAGGACGAAATGATGCTTGAAGATAAAGATGATTATGTCTTGACTGCAACTAATACTTTGAGATTGCAAGGAGAGATAGGCGCATACTATTTTGTTTTAGATGAAATAAAGAAAATAGCGGATTCTTATGGAGTAAAACTATGAAAGACTATAAATTGAGCGAAATAAAAGCAATTTGTGAAAAACACATCGGCTGTAATAAATGTCCGTTTTGAGTAAAGGAAATAGCTCGCTGTGAAATTTTCGTATCATTATGTGATGAAACGCCAAATGAATGGCAAATTGACAAGGAGAGTGAAGACGATGAAAAATCTGACAATTAAAGAAGCAAGTGAAATATGTTGGAAATCAAATGGAGATTGCAAGCATTGTGAATTGTCACAAAAGGTCGTGTCAAAAGACGGATTTATGGGTAAGTATGATTTGACAAGTTATGTTTGTCCACTTCGACTTCCACCTATGGCTTGGGCGGTTTACATTGACGGTGGGACTGAAATATACAAGGAGAACGAAGATGACAAACAATGAAATTTGGGCATTTATATGGGGAATGATTGTAGGTATAGAGTTGCCGTTCCTTGTTTATGAGATATACTATCTTATAAAACTTATAAAAACCAAGTGCAATGAGCGGAAACAATATGTTAAGCAACTTGAAAAAGAGAATAGAGAATTGAAATCAAAATTGGAGGCAAAAGATGACGAAACAAGAGATAATTGATATGTTGTGGCATTTGAGTTTTCAATTTGACGGCGATAAAGCGGTCATTGACAAAAACACAATAGGAACAATAGCCGACACGCTACTTGCAAAGATTGAGCAGGAGAAAAAAGAAACTGCGAAAGAGATTTTGAAAGATTTATATAACGAAGCAATACGCCAACAATGCGAAACTGTGAATCTTACGGCTTATTATATCAAAAATACACTTGCCAAAGAATATGGGGTGGAACTATGATAAGAGAAGAGATTTGTAAAGAGAATACTATTGTTGATGAGAACGGCAAAAAGCATTGCGATGTCAAGCGGTGTCCATTTGCGAAACGTACGTTGGATATAAACTTTCGACCAATAGATTGGTATACCTGCACAGCAGGCTATCCATATTTGAAAGAGCAGACGAAAGAAATATTGCAAGACTTAAAAGAGTATATTGCATACGAATCCAAGCCATTCATAAAATGGGGGAGCGATAACCCACAAAATGAAATACCCGATGCTTGTATTGATAGCGATATGCTGAATAACAAAATTGATGAGATAGCAAAAGAATATGGGGTGGAGTTATGAAATACGAGAGATTGACGGTAGTTTTACCAAATGGAGAATGCCGAATAGCAGAAACGAAGTTTAATGGCGACAAAGCAAAACAAAAAGCAATAGACCGCCTTGCCGAACTTGAAGATAAAATCGAGGCAGGGACTTTGGCGGAAGTAGGAAAGCTGTTCATTGAATATGATGAAATAGGAGGGGGGTATTTAATTATGAAATACGAAAAACATAGTAAAGGATTGGCTTTTACTCGTGAAGCGGCAGAGAAACGACTTGAAGAGTTGAGAGGTGAAAACAAGGAGGGATAAGTATGGGAATAACTCTTAAAAGTAATGGCTCAAAAATATCATTAGATGGTGGATGTGGAATGCTATATAAAATTCGATGCCTAATTGCTCTTGCTTGGGATAAAGAATTTGGAGAGCATTATGCAAAGTTGCTTACATTCTATCGCAATAAAAACTTAAAAGAATTTGACAAAAAAACAAATGAAATTTTGCAAAACGAAAGATTTAAGGATGAAGATAGTGATTTGTTGGATTTCTTTTTTGCAAGCGATTGTGGTGGAAAGTGTCGCTCAAAAACCTGTAAAAAGATTTACGATTTAATAAAAGATACTCACGAAGAAAATTTACAACTTCGCTATGCAATTTATAGCAAAAATGATTGGGAAGACTTCAAACAACTTTTATTGGATTGCTATTCCCATAGAGCAAATTTGACTTGGAGTTGAGAGGTGACAGATGAAAAGATTAAACAACAAAATAAAAGAAAAATTAACAGCCGTTTTACTATGGAGCGGTGTTGTATTGTCTATATTAGCGATTATGGCTTATGCAGGATTCAATATATGGCTTTGGGTGACTTATGGAAATCGCACAATAGACCAAATCCCTGCGTGGGCATTGGATTTTATGTTTTGGATGAAGAGGTGAAAGATGAGCAGACACAATGATTGCTATATGTGCCACAGGAAGATTAAGCAAGGCGCAGTTAGTGTTAAGTTTGTATGTCAAAAAGAAAGAATAGTACAACCAAGAGATACTTGTATCGCAGATGGACAGGGTAGGTTGATATTTAGAACTTATCCACCAGAAAAGCAAACAGCACAAACAACGGAACATAGTTATCGTCTATGTAAAGATTGTGCAAAATACATAAGAGCGATTATACAAGGGAAAGAAACAACCGATAAAGTAGAAGAATTGCATTTTGGATTTGGGGGTGAAGTATGACGAGAGAAGAAATAATCAATTTTATAACTCTTACGCTCAATAAGATTTGTGAAGCAGAACTCGGTCAAGTTAATGCAAGCAAATGGGGCGGAAAGGCAATTAAAACAACCGACACGAAAGTCATTGCAACCGAACTCTATGAAAAAGGATTGCAAATTGTCGAAAGTGACGATGTTGTTATATCAAAATATGAATACGACTTTTTGAAAAACAATCAAAAGGACGGAAGACCTGACGGAGCAACGAACTTACTTATCAAAATGCACGAAACCGAACTGCTCAAAGAGTTTGTGGAGTGGCAAGCAAAACAATATAAAGACCTATATTACATCTACGAAGAAGAAATCAAAAAAGAGACAGACCACGATGATTATATTTGGCTTGTTGGTAAAAAGGCAGGCATTGGTGAAATAAGACAACTACTTAAAACGGCTATCGAAAGATTCTTGGAGGAGAACAAAGATGTTGAACCGAAGGAATCAATATAAAGCACTAAAAAAGTGGTTCAATAGGCAAATCAACACTACACATATTTTTGCACGATGCTGGGAATATAAGTGCGAAGGCGTAGAGTTGACGGATGAACAAAAACAAGCGGAGACGCTTTTTATAAAAATGAATAAATGGAGGAAAGAGAAAAATGAACTATAATAGAATTTACAAAAAAGAGTATTGTAAATGCCCAAAATGTGGCAGTGATGCAGAGGTTGATACGGATAAAGTGCTTACAACTTATCCACCAAAATACAGAGCAGTATGCCCAAATTGCGGAGAGGTGTGCTATCCATTTACACACGAAACATACTATAAGTGCGAAGAAGAAAAAAAAGAAGTGATTGGAAGTGAATTGGCAACCGAAGATATCACAGGGGTTGCGACTGCTACGATTAAGGTTCCAAATCAGTCACGAACAAATATTGTAAAATCTTGTATGGTTTGTGGAGAAACAGTGCGTGAACTTGACCCAAAACTTATGGAAAACAGTGCATATTATGGACAACCAGAAATCTGCGACAAATGCAAAGCGGCAATTATGGCTATGAGAGATTTTATATATCCACCAGAGGAGGAAGAAAAATGAGCAAAGTAGGCAAGTTTGAAATAAAACCAGATTGGGCAGTTCATATGAAATCATATTTGATTGCTTATAGAAAAACAAGAGAAGATAAAATAAGTTACATCATTGTAGATATAAATGCTGAGACATATTATGATTTGAACGCAAACAATGCGTTGGCTCAATTTTGGAAAGCACACACTGACACAGACGAATACACTTATAAAATATTAGCAATAACTGAAGGAGTAGAAAAATGAAACCAATAATCATCATTAAAGAAAAGAACAAAGACGGCAAGTTTGAACTTACAGAGCAAGAGTTGAAAGACTTGATTGAGCAAGCGTATGAGCAGGGTGTAGCAGATGGCAGACCGAAAGCGACTTTGACACAAAGTCAATATGATAGACCAGAGGATGGAATATGGTACAGGAGGAATATAAACGGTGGGGAGAACAATAAATTGCAAACAATCCCACACGATGTTTTCGGTAATCCTCTAACAGTGGTTAGTGGTGGAACTGCATCTGACCCAAGAGATAATCGAGGAACTCTAAATGCAGAATATAACGACTTGGTTTATAGAGGTTGGGAACACAGAGAGTTCCCAAAACAAGCTGAGCCTATTCCTTGCTGGTTAAACCAAACGAGTGGTCAACCTAATCCAACAACAAAATTTAATAGCACATCAGTATCAGCAGGAGTATAAAGAAAAATGACGCTAAAAGAATATTGTGAAATGGGCGCAATGGTTGGGATGGACGACCAAACGATTATCTATAACTATATAAGAGACAATCACTTGGAAGTGTGGGCAATACAAACAATGGCTAAACTCGCTTCCGATACAGTCAACGATGTGCAAATCAAACTCAATTACGCAAGGACTTGGGCTGACACGATTGATTACAAAGGGCTTGTGAAACAATACGGAGCAGAGAACGCAGAGTTGCTCGCAAATTGGATTGAGTATATCATAACACATATAGAATGGGAGCAACACATCGGTTATATGTCGCCGAAAGCACCAAACGAAATTGATTGGAAGACAACAACATTGCAACTGCAAACGCTTAAAGACATAGTGCCAACATTGAATAAACCGAAAGGGCTGTTCTTTGCACCTGCGCTTGATGCGTTGCATCAATACGGCATCTATTTTAAGGACGAAGAAAAGGAGAACGAAAAATGATAATAGGTTCTATAATAGCAGGTTTTATTCAATTTATTGTCAATAATGTAAAAGCAATATTTGAGCCGTTCAATAAAGACGATAAAGACTTGTCGGAATATGAAAAAATGAGAAAACAGGAGGGGAGATGATGACTAATGTTTAAGAAAGATATAGATATAAGATATATTATAAAATGCGATAGATGTGGCGTGGAGTTCTCTTATAAACAGGAAGACAACTATGCCATAACAAGGGAAAAAGTAATGAGAACATTTGGTTTCAAAAGAACAATGGGTGGCGAAGATGTTTGCCCTTGTTGCTTTGAAAAATATATTAAACAAATAGGAGGTAATAAGTAATGGGTAAGATTACAAACAAAGAATTGCAAGCGGCTTGTGATAAGTCAAAGTATGAAAGGGGTTTTTTGAACGGTTGCGATAACAGCGGTATGATGCAATGGTGCGACTATTGTGAAGAGCAACGCCCGAATCGCTCATCTTGTTTTGCAGACCATAAGACAAGAGTAGAAAAATGCCTTTGTGCAAAAGCCTATCGTAAAATGGAAAAGGCAATAAGAGAAGAACAATGAAAAAGGTGACAATGCAAACAATCGTTATGGATACGAATGGCTACCCAGCGTTGAATAGGCTTGAAATCGTCTGTGATGCCCTAAAACCGCAAATTGGCAGTACGGACGATAAAGATATTGAAGAAGAACCTAAAACCGCTAAAAATGGCTCACAAACGGCGAAAAAGGCAAATGCAAGTAGATACGCACTAAAACTTATGCTCTACAAGGCGATGAAAGAGATACCACAAGTAGATACAACTATTGGATTGTCCCTTACGAAAGAGCAACTATTAGATGTATTTAGCCAATTTATAGATTTATTTGTATGGTTGGACGAAAACGGCTCTATCTACCCTATTACGCCTACTAAACAATTATTTAGTGCTTTTGCTGGTATAAGCGATTCTACCTATAATTCCCTTTTGAAGAACGGCGACACCGAACAAAAGGAAGCAATAGGGATTATAGATAATTTTATAGTAGATATGCAATTAGAATCAAGCGGTGCTGGACTAACAAAAGAAGCCACTACAAAATTTAGGTTGCAAGCAAAGGGCATAGGGCATTCGGTTGTTTCTGCCTCTTCGGTGGACGGCTTTATGGAAAAGGCTACTGAAATGCTATCTACTAATGATTATAAGAAAACTCTTAATCTTATATTAGCAGGGCAAGAAATAAAAAATCAAAATAATTAAAAAAAATTGTTGACAAATCAAATCGGCTGTTATATAATGTAGTCAAGAAAGCCAAACAAGGAGTGAAAACATTATGAAATACGGCTATTTGAGAGTGTCAACAGACAAGCAAAATTACGAAAGGCAACTTTATGTATTGCGTGAGTGTGGGCTTGACAAGGTTTTTGAAGAAACTATAAGTGGCACGAAAAAGGCTTGTGGCAGAGAACAGTTTGAGTTGTTGCTCAATACGATAGAGAAAGGCGATACCGTTTACTTTGAGTCTATGTCAAGAATGGCAAGAAGTATGCAAGACTTGATTGACACTACTAACTTTATTGTAAAGACTAAAAATTCAAAAGTAGTATTTATTAAAGAAAACTTGACAATCGGTGACGGAAACGGCTTGGATGCAATGGGAGCGTTGATATTTCATATAATGGGTGCATTCGCCCAATTTGAAAGGGACTTGACAGCCGATAGAACAAAACAAGCACTTGCCGCTAAAAAGGCACAAGGCGTGAAACTCGGTCAACCAGAGAAATTGACGGAAGAACAAAAAGACGAAATCCGCTCTCTCAAAGGCACAATGGATTATTTCCAAATCGCAGACCTTTATGGAGTAAGCCGTAGCACAATCGCAAGAATATTTGCCAAAGGGTGAGAAAATGAAAGTAAATCAAGAACTTAAAGATACTATAATTAAAGAATATAAGAAAGGGGAATCGGTCAATACCATTAGGAAAAGGTATGGGATTGGTTTTAAGACGGCAAGAGCCATTATTGCCGAAGAAGTCCCTATCAAGCGAAGACAAAATTTGATTAAAGACGAGCAAAAGCAACAGGTTGCGGAACTTTGGAATAATGGAGTTAGAAATATAGATTTTATTGCTAAACTCACAAAGGTTTCAAAGACACAGGTTTATGCCACATTGCACGCATACGGATTGTTTGCGAAAGCACCTTGCGAAAATGTGCTACTCATCAAAAACGCCCATTCGCAGGGAATCCCCAATGTAAAAATCGCTAATATGCTCGGCGTTTCAAGACAGTATGTTAGCAGTACACTCAAACGATACAAATAACGGTTTTTGTTGTTCGTTTTAATCTCCAAAGGAATAACTCTCATCTATTGGTGGGGGTTATTTCTTATTTATCAAAAAATCCCTACAACAGATTGCACACAGTGAGACTCTTTTTAACTTTTTTTATCAAAACCAGTCGTATTAAAATTCCACAGCAGATTGCGTACAGTGATATATTGTATATATTAAAATTTCCCTACGGCAGATTCTACGCAGTGATAACCAAAAACCCGACAACAGATTTTATGCAGTGAAAAACCCGACAACAGATTGCACGCAGTGAAAAGTATATCGGGACGGTGTTGGCTCTCTACGCACGCATACGCACGCACACGCATATATACGCATAGCAAGGTCGGGACGGGCTGACGGTGGGACGGACGGACGAACAGCCAAGCGGGGCGGCGGTGTTGTCTGATGGGCTGACGGTGGCGGCGGTGGTCGTGGTCGGTGCTTGTTGGATTGCTTGACGGTGGACGAGATGAGCGGGGCGGGGCTGTCAAAAAAAATTTTAGAAAAAAGCAAAAAAATTGTTGACAAGTGGCGGGGCGGGGTTTATAATAAGGGCATAAAAACGAAAAGGGCGCACAGCCCGAAGGAGTGAACGGATGAGCAAAACAAAAAGAATCAACGAGAGCGCAACGGCGTGGGAGATTTGGAAGAGATACCCAAGAGCAAGGGAGATTTGGACTTTTGATTTGAACGGGTGGAGCATAAAGGGCGTATTTGTACACGCAAAATGCGAATACTACGAGATTATAACATACACGCACGAGGACGAAGAAACGGGCGAACAGTGGGACGAAGTTATAATTGCGTGTTATTATGACACTGCTAAAAATATATATTAAATAGTCGAAACAATCCCACCGATGCGGGCGGGGTTGTCGTGGTAGGGTTTGCCACCTACTGCCCGAAGATGACAGGCAAAAAGGAGATTAAAAAAATGTTATCAAATTATGAAGTTATGACAGACGAAGAGCAAAAACAAGCATTAAAAGAGTTTAGGCAAGTTATCAAGATGGGGCGCATTTCATATACTCACGCCGACCCGCTCAAAGAAAATTGTTATATCACAAGTGGCGAAATTTGGGGGTTGTTTTTCCCGAACTCTGAAATTGTCGCCGAGAACTACAAACCCGAAAAATACGAGTTTATAGCAGTTATTAAAAATGGGGGGGATTTTGGCGCAGTCTTTGAAGATGTCACAGACGCCCCGCAAAAGTTTGCATTTATTGACCCTTATATTTTTGTCCCGTTTAGAGATATGATATATAACAGGACTGAGTCCCGAATAATCCAAGAGTTAGAGCAAAGAATCAAAACCGCCGAAAAAGATTTATTTATATTAAATAATATTAAATATGTCACTAAAAAGGACGGCGCACCGTTTGAGAATATTAAAAAAAACTTTGACCCCCAACCTGCTGAAAATATTAAATTGTCCGTTTGTCGTGATGATTATAGATTTATTTTTTATCTATCCGAATCAAAAACAAGCAAAAACGGCGTAAATTATAATAATTACTATAATATAGATATATGGTGCGGCAACTCATTTGACGCATTAAAAACCGCCGTTGAACAAGCGAAAGCAGGCAGGGCGCAGAGCATCCGAGACTATAAAAACGATATTAAAAATATACATAAAATATCAAAAGTTATTGATGCTTATAATATAGCGATGTCGGGCTGTTCGTTTGCAACAAGAAAAGCCGCAAAAGATTTTATAAAAGTTTGAGGGGGGCGCAAAAATGAAATATAATTTGATTGTAGAAAATCAATTTGATTTCGCATTAGGCAAGTATTATTTAATAATAAAAGATAATCAACAAATTGATTGCTTTATATGCAATAATTTTGAATCTTGTGCAAAACATTATAATTTTTATGTAGTGCAGAACGGGTGCCAAATTTGGCAATACAAGACCAAAGCGGAGGCGGCGGAAATTGTAAAAAAGTTATACGAAGAAAGAGATTTTATATATCAAAAATTTGCCGTAGGTACAAGAAGTGCGGCGGCGAATTTGGCGAAATGTTGCGAACTTGCTACAATAGCAAATGCAATTAAAAAAGTATTTTCTGAAAAAACGAAAGTGGAGGCGCAAAAATGAAAAACAAAAAACAACTTTTAATTGAAAAATTGGAATATTTGGCAAGCCATAACACAAATTATACTAAACAACAATATTATACTATAATTGAATGTTTAGATATAGCGAAGGCGCAAGCGGTGCGAACAGGGGCGGAGAGATACGCCACAGCAAAAGAGAGAATACGACAAGAGGCGATTGACTGGCAAATTGACATCGCAGAGAGGTCGCCAAGTTGGGGCGAATTGGCAGAGGCGTCGGACTACTTCGCAAAGTATGGCAAAAAATACGGACTACTCAAAGAGTTTCACGAAAATGGGATTTGTTGAGGGCTTGCGTATGATAACATATTTAATAATACTTATAATAATAGCACTTATGAAAAAGAGTTAGGAGGGCGCAGGGATGAACAATACATCAAAATATTATAAGAATTATTGCGAAACAATGGCGGCAAGATATAAAGAGACTATTAAAAGGATTGAGCAAAACGCCAATTATAAAACCGATTTGAGTTTGCAGGGGTTGGCGGTGTTTTACAAAGGAATGGTTGAAGCGTGGACGCATACAGCGGAACGAATAGCAAAAGGAATATAATATAACAAAAGGCGGCGGGCGTGATTGCTTGCCGCTTTTTCTGACGGTGTGAAAAATATTTGAAAAGTTATTGACAAGTCTAAAAAAATAGTTTACAATGAGAGCATAAAACAAAGGGCGCACAGCCCGAAGGAGTGAAAAATGATTGCAACAAAAATCTATTATCAAAACCGCCGAACAGGCAAAACAACAAGAGACCACAGCGAAGCAATGGAATGGTACAGGGCGGGCGACTGTGTGGACATTTACAGGAACAGCGGCGAATGGGCGACAGCGTGGATATTTTGAGAAATGAGAGCGGGATAAAATCCCGCTTTTCTTTTTCGCTTTTATGATGCGCTCAACGGTGGCGGGCGTTGTGCTTGTCGCCGTTTCCCGTTTTGGCTTTGTGTGTCGCCTTTTATGCGTATATGCTATTTATGTTATATATTTATATATTATAATATTATCGTTTGTTTTTGCCCTATCTGACGGGCTTATATATTATATATAGTTTACTTATTAACTGTTTACTTGTTTACTATTATATTATATCTGATTTTTCGCCGCTCATTTATCTATTATTTATTATATTATATATATATGCTATAAAATCCCTATGCGGTGCATTTACTTATATTATGCGTTTGATTATTATATATTATAAATGGGCTTTATATATTATAAATGGGTGGCAACTGCATTTTTGCTCCCTGTAAAGCGTGTAAGCGATTTTTAGGCGGTTTTGGTGGTGGGGTTGTGTGATTGGTTGTTTTTGCGCTATCGTTTAATTTTGGGCGTTTGGCGGGCTTGTTCGGTGTGGGCGGTTTCGGTGGGCGTGGCGGTCTCTTTAATGGTCGTTTATGAGATTTTAGCGGGTTTTTTGCTTGTTTTCGGGCTTTTTGGGCAAGATTGGCGGGGATTCTGACCGACCCGACCCCTATTTTTTAGGCGGGCAGAGTGAACCCCTATTACTCTCTCGTTCCCTTGACAAAGTTTTATTTTGATGGTAGGATAGAGGGGAACTACAAAGGGAATTTTTGATAGATATGGACGATTATAGCAAGGTGATAGGGGAATACGAAAGGGCATTTAAGGGGTTTAAGAACTCTGGATATGGCACTTTGAACGGGAAAAAGATTCGTTTTGACAGCAATGATAACGATTCGATTTGCCAACTTTTAGAGATGTTGGGAGATATGTATAAGGCGCAGGTGCATAGTATATATGTGCCAGACGAGCAGGAAGGGAAAATAAGGCAGGTAATGAAAACGGTAATCGTTGACATATTGCCTTTTGTAGAAAAGAAGATACGGACACTAAATGAAAAGATAGAAAATAGTGCAAAGACGGCAAAAAGGAAATCCCCTAATAGGGAAAATTGGACGAAATGGTTGCACGCATATATAGACCTTTATTGGAAATATTTGGCACTTGCGGCTTTTAGGTCATACGAACACTATTGCATTTTTATAGAGCATATATTTGGAATCACACTTTGGCGAGATACGAAAGAAGTCGAAAGCGGGTATTTTTATTACGGCAATAAGATGATACTCGACAATGAGGTGAACTTTATGGAAAGGCAACTACCGACAGGCTTTGGAAAAACGCTCGGTAATTGCTTTATGATTTCATATATATTTGGAATCAATATAAATAGCGATATATTATATGTATGCGGTAATGATAAATTTACAGAAGATGTAATAAATAATGTAAGGAAACTTATGTTGTCGCCCGAATACGCAAAGGTCTTCCCATACTATGAGCAATTTGAATGCAACGAAGATTTGATGTTTTCTTTCTGCTCGGTGAAAGGGTTAAAGTTTGCTATCAACGGGACAAAAAAGTCAACAAGTTTACGAATTATTACAAAGTTGAGTGATACTAACGGCGTTAGAGCGGAATACTTATTCTTGGACGATATAACGCAACGAAGCGATGTAAGTTCTCTCAACGCACACAATAAGGACATACACGCATTTACTCACGAATGGTTTGAGCGTAATTACAGTAGGGAAAATTTCAAGATTATAGCAAGTGGTACAACCTACTCTATTTTTGACTTGCTTTCTCATTTGAAGGGCGTATTTAATGGGGAAAATGCGGTAGAAACAAAGGTCAACAAGTTTACTCGGTTATCTTACGCAGACTATATTTGCCCACATAAATTGGCTGTGTTTGTTTGCGTCCCATTGTTAGACCCCGATACGGACGAAAGCACATACCCGAAGAAGATAAGCACGCTTAATGCAAGAAAGAAAAGGGAAAATGATTTTGAAATGTATATGGCTATGGACAATCAAACGCCATTGCCACCAAGCGATAACCCATTCTATTTCTCTCAATTAAGAGAGTATGAATCAATCCCCCCGAAAGGGACTTGTGGACGAGACAATACTTGCGTTGCGGCACTTGACCCTAAACGAAGCGGAAAGGACTTTTGTGCGATGCCGATTTGCTGTTCTACTGATGACGGCTATTATTTGGTGGACTTTTTCTTCGACCAAAGACCTATGAAAGACTGCTATGATGATATAGTAGCAAAGATAATACAACATAATATTACTATGTTATATGTAGAAAGGAATACGGACGAAGGCATAGGAGTTTTGTTGACGGAACTATTGAAACAAAGGGGCTTTACTTGCAAGATAGAAGATGTGTATAACTCAATACCGAAAGATAGGCGTATATCGGCATATGAGGCAGACATAAAATCGGGCATTATATTCCCTAAATTCGGGACATTTGCTCATAGTTCCCAAGTCGGTAAGGCAATGGATTATGTTTATACATATTCCTATTCGAGAAAGAACCTGCACGATGATAGCATTGATAGTTTGGCTATCTTTGCAAAGCGGTTTATAAATAAGGTAAATCAAAAATATGCAAAAATTATGATATTTAGGCGATAAATTTTTGAAAATGTCATTGACAACTAATAAAGTATGTGTTATTTTGAAATATGAAAAGGAGTAAATCCGTATGCAGAGAAAGGTAAATTGTCCTATTTGCAACAAAATGCTGATGTTGGTTGAAGATGGAGTGTATATTGATTTTGATATGCGCCACGCCAATCAAAAGATATTTTGTCAAAATTGCAAAAGGAAGATAAAGTACAGCGAAGTAAAAAAAATGGACTCAAATAGAACGGAAAGCAAGCAATAGGGTTTTTCGTTTTTAAGCAATATAAACATTATGCGGTTGGCATAGTGTGTTTGAAGAGGTGCGTAGATACCAAATATAGTGTATCTGCGTATTTTTTGTTGTAGGAGTAATATGGCAGGCGTAAAAAAGATTTTAATACCGATAAAACCAGAAGAATTGACACAAGAAAAATTGGTAGAGTATTTGCCAAAAGTGTGCAATATCTTTGAGGAAAATCGCAAGAAAATTCAAGACCATTACAAAAAGTATTGTCTTGAACAATCAATTCTTACAAAACAACGCCCATACGATTCTGACAGCGTGATAAACAATAAGATTTTAGTGCCACATTTGGCGGCAATGATTGACTTTAAGACGGGTTATGCGTTTGGCAACCCTATTCAATACGCCCAAAATCAATCTACTAATACAGACGATATAAAATATCTAAATAAATATACTAATAATGTGCATAAAAGGACTATTGATAAACAAGTAGGCACTTGGGTTTATGCAACAGGCGTTGGTTATTACTTTATACAACCAAAAAGCGTGGAAATTGACGCAAGTTGGCAAAGCCCATTTGACCTGTATTGCATTGATAGTGATAGATGTTGCAAGGTATATTCGGCTTATCTTGGTAGAGAGCCTTTGTTCGATATGCTTTTTACGGCTATTGATGATAATACCTATGTAAATTCAACTAATCCAACCTCATATATACTCGATATATATACCCCCAATGCTATGTATGAGTATGAAACTGATGGTTCGTTTAGCACATTTACTTTGGTAAAGGAAGAATCAAGGGCGATTTATAAAGAATTGCCATTGGTTGAAAAGAGATGTAATGAGAGCGGTATCGGCATAGTAGAAATGGTAGATAGCATTCAAGATGCCCTCAATGATACCACTTCTAACGAACTTGACAATATAGAAGAACTCGTCAACCAGATTTTCGTTTATAAGAATGTCGATTTGGGTGACACCCCAGAAGACCAGTCCGAAAACCATAAGGCAATGGTGAAGAATAGAGCGGTTGTTTTGAACACGCCGAGCGGACAAGAATTTGAAGCCGATGTAAAAACCCTTTCTATTTCACTTAACCTTGATGATGTAAATGTATTTTATAGTACATTAAAGCAAGAAATGTATGATTGTGTAGGCGTTCCTCTTGCAAGTAGTGCGGTCACAAGCGGTGGCGATACAGGAAGCGCAAGACAACTTGGAAATGGTTGGGAAAATGCTTATAATAGATTGCTTGATGATATTAACTCTTTCTTGAAATCTGATAGAGAGTTGCTTGATAAAATACTTATTATTTGTAAGGCAACAAAAGATAATATGGTAAATGAGTTGCAATCAAGCGAAATTGAAATCAAGTACGACCCGAATATGACAGACAATATGCTTGTCAAGTCGCAATCTTATGTCAACTATGTGGAGCATAATGTCCCACCTGCGATTGCACTTCAATTTGTTAGGGCGACTAATGACCCGATTACCGTTGGCGACAAGATTGAAAAATATGCAAAAGAGCAACAAGCACAACAACAAGCACTTTTGAAAGCACAAAACAAAAATAATAATGACATAGAATAAGGGATTTTCCCTTTCATATATGCCCACAGGGAAGTGGTAAAAACGCAAAAGTGAGAAAACACTTAAAAACGGAAAATCTTTCACATTAAGTGACGATAGGGAAATCGTAAATCGCAGGAGAAACAAATATGGCAGAAAATGACAATGGCATCCAAACGCCACAAGAACCAACTATTGATTACAAAGCAGAGTTTGAGAGATTGCAAGCCGATTTCGAGAAACAAAAGAATGCTATTTCAAAAGCAAATAGCGAAGCCGCCGATTATAAACGCAAATATCAAGAGCGTATGTCGGAAGAAGAAAAGCAACAACAAGCACTTAAAGAAAGAGAAGAACATTTTAAGGCTATCGAAAGAGAGAATAACCAAATCAAACTTTCAAAGCAACTTGGTTTTATCAAAGACGAAGCCAAACTTAATGAAATTTCCAATTTGTTTGTTGATGGCGACACAGTAGGCGGTCTTACAGCGGTAAATGCTTATGTCAAAGATATGCAAGAAAACCTTGCCAAAGAAATTAAGGCAGACCTCTTGCGAAACAACCCACAACCTCACCCACAACCAACGGGAGATGGAAAACCAGCAATTACAAAAGCACAATTCGATAAAATGGACTATTCGGCAAGACTTAAAATTAAAGCCGATAACCCAGAATTGTATGAAAAATTTACAAAATAACAATAACACATAAAAAGGAGTACAAAAAATTATGGAACAAGGCAATAGAACTTTTCTTCCAAACTTGGTTGACCCACAAGTGCTTGCCGATATGGTAGATGGCAAAGTTGAGAAATATATCACTGTTTCCCCACTCGCTTCAATCGACAACACTCTTCAAGGCAGAGCAGGTAGCACAATCACAGTGCCATACTACGGACACATTGGCGATGCAGTTGTCGTAGCAGAAGGCGAACCAATCCCAGTTCAAAAACTCACGACCAGCACAAAGTCTTATGAAATCCACAAAATCGGCAACGGCGTGACACTTACGGACGAGGCTGTTCTCTCTGGCTATGGCAGACCAATCGACCAAGCGGCAATGCAACTCGCACAATCTTTCGCACAAAAAATTGATGAAGATGCAATGGACGAACTCTTGAAAGCGGACAGACACTTCCTTGCAAGTACAGCATTCAAGTATGATTCTCTCGTTGACGGCATTGATGTTTTCCAAGAAGAAAGAAATTCGGCAAAGGTCGCATTTGTCAACCCAGCACAAGTCAAGGGCATTCGTAAAGATAGCCAATTCATTTCCGCAGACAAGTATGGCGCAAGCAACAATCTTGTTATGTATGGTGAAATGGGTATGGTAGCGAACACAAGAATCGTCCCATCTGCAAGAGTAAAGAAAAATGACGAGTTCTATTATCCAGTAGATAGTTCCGCATCTGGCGCAAAAGTTATCGTTGCAAGCGGTGCTTCCACAGGTCAAGTCAATCTTGCTGATGTTGAAGCAAAGGCAATCGGTGGCTATGAGCCAAAGGTCGGCGACTATGTTGCAAATGTTGCGGCAAATACATATTGGATTAACCCAATCGTCAAACTTTCCAGCGAAGATGAAGTGGAATATGGCATTCCAGCAATCACAATCTATCAAAAGAGAGGTCTCATCATTGAACCAGCAAGAGATGCTGAACACAAGCAAACACACTATTTCGCAGACAAGCACTGTGTTGTTGCTCTCACTAATGCTGACAATGTTGTGTTGCTCTACACACCTGTCTAATTGAAACTAACTTATAAATAGGAGTATCAAAAAAATGGTTTTTACGGACGAAATAAAGGCTAAATATTCATATTTAAGCGATGACGATGTAGAAAGAATTGTAAATAAAGCACAAGCATTCTATTTGTTTTATCGCTATCCTACCGATATGTCAATAAACCCATTTGATACTCCTATTGAGGGTTTCAAGGCAGAGCAATGGGTTTTAGCGGCTTGTGATGAAATCATAGAAAGAGCGGGCGTTTCAAGTGCGGTTGCGTACAAAGAAAACGGCATTTCTATTGATTTCAAAACAGCCCAATTAAGCCCTACTCTTATCAATCAAATTAAACCAGTCGTAGGGGTGATTAAGAAATGATTGCTTATAAAAAGTTTTATCATTGTAAAAGGTTGCCCTCGGCTGAACCAGATATTACGGAGTTCTCCGAGCCTATTGAGAAATACGGTAACTATCAACCATTAAGCGGTTATATTGATGCTGTCACTTTTGGCGAAAGTATAATGACTAAATGGCGTATGTTTGTGCCAATGTCTCAATACAACGAATACCACGAAAAAGACTTGCTCTACCTTGATGAAGCAGTAGAAACGGACTTTTCGGCAGAAGGGTATGAAAATGGGGACGGCGCAAATGCCGAAATAACGGCTGTATTACCCCAAAATTTGAAAGTAAGGATTGAGATAAGCCGAATTATCAAGAAAGGCGCATAAAGGGCTTAAAATGGATTTGACGGGCTTGAATAGGTTTAGACAAAGGCTTGGTGTTCTACAAGAACCAAATCTTTTAGAAGAAATTACGAGGGAATTGGTTTCGGACGGCACAAAGTATTTGGCGAGACTATACGAAGACCCTGCAATTCTTGTCACAAGTGAAGTCAATGGCAACCAAGCATACATATTTGCAGAAGGTGAAAAAATAGCCTACATTGAATATGGTACTGGTTATATTGGCGAAAAAACATACGATGGGAAATTACCAGAAATAGAGATAACTTTTATTGATGCTTTTGGTTTTCCTCAAAGGACAGATGGGTGGGAGTATTATTACGATAACCCACGAACAAAAAGAATGGGCGGGTGGTTTTACTCCGATGATGACGGAGAACTCCACTTTACCGAAGGTGATAAAGCCCAAGCGCAAATGTGGCAAACAGCCCAACATTTAAGAGAGAATGCTCATAATATCATAAATCAAGTATTAGCAAGGCATAGTATATGAAACAATTTGTCGAAGATATTATAAGTTATATATCAAGCAATCTTGCCAATGATACCGATATTGCAAAAACAGTAAAGGTCGGCAAGGCTTTTAAGCAAGGCGATACAGTAGAACCACCACAAATTTCAGTGCAAGCACTTGACGATAGCGATGCTTTGATATATAATACATTTGATGGCGAATTAGTTTCGTATGTGCCTATCCAAATTACAGCATATACGGCTCAAATGAAGATTGCTGGAACAACTAAATCGGCACAAGATAGCGCATTGATTTTTGCCGATAAGATAAAAGCAATGTTTGACCTAATCACAACAACGCAATGGAATCCTAACATTGTGAGAATGAGAAGACTCGGTGGAATACCTGCTATGCCTGTTGAAACGGGCGCAACAACATATATGTCCCCAGTTCGATTTGACTTCTATGTAGCGAATCCATACATTAACCTAAATAACTAATAAGGAGAAAATAAAATGGCAGTTTTGACCTCAATCGGTGCAAAATGGAGTATCGCAGTTGAAACAGTGAAAGGCACTCGTCCAACCACTTTTACTCATATTCCAAAAGTTTATGAATGCGAAATGCCAGAGTTGACACCTAACACAGCAGATGCAACAAGTTATGACAACTTGGTAAACACATCTTCCGTCCCAATTCTTTCCGACACATCTTCAAATTTCAGTTTGACTGCAAGATACACTTCTGACGAAGAAGCAGAAACAGTGTGGAATGCGGCAGTCGCAGACTTTGAAGCGGGTAAAGCAACTGGACTTGGTTGCTGGCTTTGCCTTGATATTAAGGACGCAAAGAATGTGTATTTCTTCCCAATCGTCCCAGTCGAAACGCAACTTCCATCCGATTTGCCTTTGAATGATGTTGTTTCTATCGCAATGAACTACACATTGGCAGGCGATATTGTGAAGTCTGCAACAAGACCTACATACGCATAAATAAGTTTTCCCCCAACTTATGTAAATACCTAATATAAGGAGTAAAAAATATGGCAAAAGAAGTAGTTATCAATGGACAAAAAGTGGCAATCAAGAAAATTGACTTTAATGCAGTTTGCGAACTTGAAGATTTGGGGTTTAGCATTCTTGGACTTAAAGAAAAGACTTTTGGCGCAATGAGAGCGTTGGTTGCTTTTAATGAAGGCATTGGTCTTGAAGAAGCAGGAAAGCAAATCCAAGAACATCTCAAAAACAAAGGCAAACTTGAAGATTTAGCACCACTTTTTGAAGCGGTTGCGGAAAGCGATTTTTTTCAAAGCCTCACCGAATAATAGGGCAGGAAGAAGAGCCTATCGAAAATCAATCGGTAGGGAAAACGCCAAGCGATTATCCCACCATTAGAGAATGGATTAGGCAAGAGTTCTTACTACCAAGCCTTGTTATAGGTGTAAGCGAAGATGTTTTTTGGAAACAAACGCCAAAGACATTAGAACTTTACTTTGAGGCTGATAGGCAAAAACAAATAAGAGCGCAACAAATGGCGTGGCTTAATGGTGTTTTTACGAAAGCGGCATTGTCAAGCACAGTATTAGTTGCAGGTTTAGCCGATAAAAACACAGCAAGTCGCTTACCGAAATACCCTAAAATGCCTACTTTTGAAGAAAGGTCAGATAGGGTATATACGCAAGAAGAAATTGCCAAACAGAATCAAAGGCTTGAAATATATATGAATAGCCTTGTGGCAAGACAAAATGGGCGATAGTCAATATTGCCCTATATCATACAAAGGGTATAGCCGTTCAACTCGGCAATGTATGACTATGATTATTAGGAGTTATCAATGGCGACAGGCGAAATAGATAAATTACAGTTAGATATAAATGTAAGCCTATCTAATAGTGCTATAAATAAAATCAACTCTCTTTCAAATGCCATTGATAATTTATTGTCAAAGGATTTTTCGGGTTTATCAAAAATAGCAGGTTATTTTACTTCTCTCAATACATCTTTGACGAGTGTAAAAACCAATGGTTTGACCCGACTTTCAAAAAAGATTACAGAACTTAATACAAGTGTATCTGGGCTTGATTCGGCGACATTTATCCGTAAATTCGGTGAAATGACAACCGCAGTCACGCCTTTTATTGATAAGATAAAATCCGCAAAAACCGAACTCCAAACGCTTAATGCACTTATGACAAAGAGCGGTTCTGCAACCGCAAAATCTTTGGGTATTGGAGATAAAGAAACTGGTGCTTTAAGGGATAAGGGCGGTTCTTTCAAAAAGACTTATGCACTATTTACAAAGGGCATAAATGTTTCCGCATTGATTGCGAAATTGTATGTTGTTAGAAATGTCGTAAGGGCAATAGCAAGGGTTATTTCAAATGCTGTTCAAAGGGGTGTTGAATTTACCGAAACATTGAACTTATGGCAAACGGCAATGCGTAAGAATGTGGGTGATGCAAGGGACTTTATTAGCAAGATGAATAAGGCTTATGGTATAGCCGAAGCAACGCTGATGAAGTATCAAGCAACCTTTAAGAATATGCTTTCTGCATTGGGAACAATATCGGAAGATAGTGCCTATGATATAAGTGAAAGCCTTACACAAATGGCACTTGATTTCTCGTCATTGTATAACACCACGATTGACGAGGCGATGAATAAATTTCAAGCCGTTTTGTCTGGACAAGTTAGACCTATTCGTTCTATAAGCGGTTATGATATTACTGAAAATACCATATATGCTCTTTATCAATCATTGGGCGGTACGAAAACAATGCGCCAACTCGACCAAACGGAAAAGAGATTGTTGCGTATTCTTGCCGTATTCCAACAAATGGGCGATACGGGTGCTTTGGGCGACTTGTCTAAAACTCTTCATACAAATGCGAACCAACTCCGTATTATGAAAGAGCAAGCGGCTGAAATATCCACTTGGTTTGGTAATGCTGTTTCTTATATTGTTCAAGAAAAGGGTTTGCTCGTCACAATCAATTCATATTTATTTGCCATTAAAGAAGTTGCTAAATCTATTGCTTACGCATTTGGTTATAGCGAAGAAAACTTTATAAGTGGTATTTTAGGAGATGCCGAAGAACTTAAAAAAGAACTTGACGATGTACAAAAGACTTTATATGGTTTTGATAAATTCCAAGTCGCACAACAAGCAGAAGGTGAAAATCTTAATATAGAAGATGTTATCAAAAATGCTTTCAAAAATTATCAATCTTTGTTTGAAGGTGTAGAAAACGATGCACAAAAAGCAAGTGAAGGGATATTGTCAAGTTTAGGGTTTGTCTTTAAGGAAATTAAGGACGAAACAACGGGTATAACTTCTCGGTTTTGGGAATGGGGCGAAGGAGCAGATGCCTTTAAAAATAAAATTAAAGAGATTTGGAATAGTATAAAAGGCATTGGTTTGCTTATTTTGGCAATTAAGAGTCCTATTGCGGCGGTTCTTACACTTGTAGAAGCAACATATCTTAAAAATGCCGATTTTAGAAAGCAAATAAACGATGTGCTTGTTTTAGTGGGTAATGCACTCGGACAAATTGGTACAACGATTAGCAATTCTATTGTAAAACTTATGCCTAAACTTGAACCTATTATTACAAGTATTATAGGTTTGGTTGGGGAACTTTTACCTATTGTTGATGACCTAATGCCGTTGGTTGAAACAATATTAGACTTGGCTATGGATATTTTGCCACCAGTCTTAAAAATTATTAGGCAACTTATACCATTTATTAGAGATATTATAAATATTGTAGAGCCAATTTTTTCTAAACTGCAAGATATTTTGTCTCCAATAATACAAATGGTACTAAATTTATTAGTGACATTATTGCCACCAGTCTTAAACATTCTAATACCTATTGCCAAAATTATAGGAACAATCGTTGAACAACTTGAAGACACATTGCTGTTTACAATGAAAATTATAGATACAGCGATGAGAATGGGTGGCATACAAGTAGCGATTGAGGGAATAGGTGTAGCATTATCTTGGGTAGGAAGTATTTTAGAAACTATATCCGCTGTTATGAGAACCATATATTTGATTTGCTCTGCGATATTCAACTTCGATTTTTCTTCGCTTGGTAAAGACTTAGAAGAAGTTTGGAACGGTGTTGGGCTATCTTGGTTGGCAAGTGGTAAAAAATCTGATAGCGTTTTTAAGAAATGGTTTAGTGGATTTAACATAAAGAGTACGCTTGGGTTTGCTGACGGCGGTTTTCCAAGAAAAGGCACAATGTTCTATGCTGGTGAAGCTGGTGCGGAGATTGTTGCCAATATGGGCGGCGGTCAAAGTGGCGTTATGAATATGGAACAGTTGACTAATGCTATCACAAGGGGTATGATTGTGGCAAATAGTGTTAGTAGCAACGACCAACCAATCACACTCAATGTCAATGTCGGCAACGATAATTGGTTCAATATAACAAGGAATGTGGCAAGACAAAACGGCTACGACTTGGTAAAGTTATAAGGTGAGTTATGGCATCAAAATATACGATAGAACAACAAGCGAATAGGTTGCCAAGTGAATTGCGCCAAGCCTACCTAAACACAACACTTGATAGAATACAAATTGACGGCAATGAGTTTAGTGGGTATTTTGAGTATTCATTTATTGAAGAAAAAACCTATGAAGAATCGCCATCAAGGTCGCAAGGTGGTGTTATTGACAACCTTAATTCTTATGCTGTAAACTTTGTGCCACATATCACTATTCATTATAATTATATGGGCATAGATGATTATAGAAGAATGGTGACTTTGTTGAATAGCAAAAACGAATTTACGGTCACACTCTATGATATTGTTGCTAATAAAAGGGTGACACACAAAATGTATTTTGCCACTCCGTCTATGCCTAAAACATATCAAAGATACTTGCAAATGGAAGGCATTTTAGATTATGCAGTTGAACTTATAGGCACTAACAATGAAATCATAGAGTATGACATAGTATTTGATTTCAATTTCCCAACAGGTTATTCAAGTGCCACTACTTCCGCAACTGTAAGTGTCGCAAGGAACTCTACAATCGTTGTTGGTAATGAGTTGGAAACAAAAACCATAACTGTTGGCGGCGATACATATACTTTGCAATATTGGGAAGACCAAGCAACAAAATTAAAGTATATTGATAGCGAAGAGTATTTCTTTTTAGATGACAAAACGCTAAAAGCAATTTGGGCTAAACAATGATTATAACAAGAATACAAATAACATTGCCTACCACACCAAGCACAACGACTATTACCATTGACAGTAATAGCCTTTTATCTTGTAAATTTCCACACCCATCAAGGAGCAATTATGAAAAGCCGTCTTGGGGCATTGTGGCAAATAACAGTGGTATGGTTGAATTTGTAGATAGACAAAATGTATTTCTTGATTATATCAATGCAGGAGTTCTATATCAAACCTGCCCAGCCATTGCTAAACTCATTAACACTAATAATGGAAAAGAAGAAACGATTTGGGACGGGAATACAACTAAATGGGATTATAACCCCGTTTCAAAAAAAGTCTCTGTTGAATTGAGTGATAAACTTGATGTATGGCAATCGCTTGAATTTGGTGGGTATCAATTAACCGCAAGCAAGAGCGCATACGAACTCTATCAATATTTATACTCTATTACACCTAATAATAGTAATATAGTATTAAAGAGCGGTGTACAATCTCAATTAGAAAGAGTTGTTATTCCTTACCCGTATATTGAAGCAGGTACTTTGTGGAGTGCGTGGCGTAAACTTTGTGAACTTGCCCAACTTTATATTTATTCTTTTGGCGGGCAAATTTGTGTAAGGTATGCAATAGGGGGCTAATATGGCGATTGAGATTCCAAGCAAGTCTATATATAAAATAGATAATAAAAAAGTATTAGATAATGTCTATAACAGCATTGAGTGTTCCTACAATGAGATAGACTATTCTTCCGATGTTATTTTAGATAAAAACTATATATCTTATTCAATTAGTAATAATAATACTTTTGGCGATGGTACAATCATAGATTCGTTTTCTGAAAATGCCAATGATAACTTTGTAATAAATGATACTTATAGATTAGGAAGTGCTAATACTTATTATGTCTATCGGTCAAATGGGTATTTAATTATTGATATACCCAATAGAACTAAATTTGAAAGTCCTAATATAAGTATCTATTTTAATTTGCTTTATGATTCAAGCACTCGTAAAACATTTAGACTGGATATGCCATTCCCCGCCCCAAATTATAACATATATCTTAATGGGCAGTACAATGATATGACGGAGTTCATTGCGAGTTTACCAGAACAAAGCAGGAGGGGATTTAGTTCATATTTTGGTTGGAAACTAAATAATGATAAGCAAATAGTTTTATATTTTGATTTTGTGCGAAAAACGGAAGCCCCAGAATCGGGGACTGGTTTCACATTGTATTGTATGAGTTATGACATATCTTTAAGCACAAAGGTATTAAAACAAACTAATGTCGCTATTAAAGGCGATGTAAGCCCCGTTTTAAGCGTTCCAACCAATGAATTGATAAATAGTGCTACCGAAGTCCAAAACACGCAAGCAGGCACTACACAAAGCCTAATAGATTATCTCGAAGACGAAGTGCAATATGTTTATTCACAAGGGCTTGAAATGGCTACGGTTCGCTGTTCGGTAAATAACTATTATAAATATTTAGGCACAACAAAAGAAAAGTCTATTGATGATGACAATAAGGAAATGTTGTTCAAAATAGGGGATTTGGTTGTGCCTATGAAGAATACCATAAACGGTGACGAGCCGTTGTCAAAGAGAAATGGTGCGCCAAAAGCGTTTTATGTAAATGCGGTTGATATTATAAATAGTGGCGCAATTTGGCAAGACTTAACCCTTGTTGAAACGATTTTAGGAATAATAACGGGTATTCTTGCCCCACAAGGCAATAATATTAGTGGCAGTGCGGGTGTTGTTGCTGATAGCACAGTAGTCCCCACCGATTATTTTCTTTTAGGCAAACGAGTAAACGGGCAAGTAGTAGGTGGTAGCACTCTTGTTAGCAAGGCAAATCAATCAAATGGTGCTAAATATGCCCCACGAACAATAAATTATTATATTAGTAGTGATACATATATTTCTGGGGCTACACAAGAACCATCGGGACAAGGTAGCGGGTATACATTGAGTTCCCCTTTGACAATCACAGTTCAAGGCAATCATATCAATACGCTAAATATAAAATTTGATGAAACTAAAAATGTATTTGCTACAAGAATGTCTATTGATGACACTGATGTAATAAATGATAGTATATCTATGACACAAATAGTAAATGGTGGTTTGGCAACCCATACAATAATCATTTATGCGATAAACAGACCAAACTCACCCGTTATAGTATCTTCAATAAATAGCAATATATAATTATTGTTGACAACTTATTGCTTTTATAATAAAATGATTAAAAGGAGTAGAGAATATGGCGACTTGGACTGGGCAAAAAGTAGATAAATCTAATATAAATGGTGGTAACCAGTTTGGACAAGAGGGTATTGCATACGAAGATGTGAATGCCGTTGTCAACAATTCTATTTATGCGTCCGAATTTGTTGATGCAATGACAGCAGAAGGCGGTGCAAATGTAGGAAATGTTGGAACACCGTCCGTTTCTTTTAATGCCCAAACTAAAAAATTTACATTTAATTATTTGAAAGGGCAAAAAGGCGATACGGGAAATGATGGTCGTGGAATCACATCAATTTCAAAGACAGGTACAAGCGGGTTGGTTGATACATACACAATAAACTACTCAAACAACACTACATCAACCTTTACTGTCACTAATGGGCAAAATGGTACAAATGGTACAAACGGGCAGGATGGTGCAGCAGCAATAGTTAATGGCTCGGCATCTAATACAATTACATTTAGTCTTTCAAACAACAATACTGTTTTGAATATAATTGTGGGGTAATCAATGCTTAAAGTATTCGGCGGCGACAGCAATGCTGTGGATAAAATCAATTTTTCTGGTAAAGCGTATGTTGATGGTTCGCTCCAAACTTTTAATAATCTTCAAATAAAAGGCTTGACATACAACGGCACTAAATGTTGGGGTGAGAAAGAAAATTTTGGTGTAGCAGATTACAGCGATGCAGATGCTTCGTCATATACACTTACAGTTTATAGATATAATAGTCAATATAATCGAGAAACAATCGGTGCGCTTGAATATGACTATGACAATAGCAAATATTATCCGAGATATGGCGATGAAATAGAAGTTTCTATCGTTTGTACAGGTAGCAGTTATATTGATACTGCTTGGTTGTATGATAGCGTGGCAGGGGCAGAAATACCGTTTACAAAATATTCAAATATGGAATATCGCACTGCCAGATTTATTGTAAATGGTAATTTGTCGCTAATATTTATATGTACATATCCACAATGGAGAACTATTTGGACTGGTAGAGATACTTTATATCTTGATAGAACTGCTGGAACATATACAAAGAATTTTGGAAGTCTCAATCACGAAGTTTCTAATGATATGCCATTAAGAATTACAACTTATGGCACAAAAGATGATTCAACAGGAAGCACAGTAACAATATCTAAACAGGATATAGAAGATGCTGGTAGCACAGGTGTAGCATATCAAGTTACTGGCATAGCAAATGTGTATAGATTTAGAGGTCTTTCTAATTCTGGCACAAATGCTGTGACAGTCACAATATATTCGTCAAACGCATCTGGATGTACAGTGCATTTTACAAAATTGCAAGCCTACTATTAAGGAGATACTATGGATTTTGAAGACCTTATAAAAGAGAACCTATTGACAATAACGCCGAGTGGCTATGTATGCGTGAAACCGCACGACCAATATAGTTTTACTACATACCCTATTAGCGAATTTGATTGCATTTTGCTTACGCCAGATGAATATATGGGATTGCTCGACCATACATATATGTTTGATGAGCATTTGAAGGGCGTTGTCAAATATGTTGACCCATATTTTGCAGAAAACGCATTGACAAATGGCGAAGAATAACATATACTTAATTTCAAGGGAGATTGCACTATGTTTATATGGCAACAAGAAAAAGATAAATACGGAAAGAGACAACTCCACTATATTTTAACACAAGGCGATTCTTGTGGTATTAAGTTTCGCCCTATTGATACAAGCACGAAAGAGCCAATCGACCATAATTTGATTGACAAAATTTTGTTCAAACTCTACAAAAATGACGAGTCTAAACAATGTATTTTCCATAAAGAATTTGAGTATATGGAAGATGAAACTTGGCTTTTTGATTTGCTCCCCGAAGAAAACATTTTCCCGTTGAACAGATATAAATATGAAATTGAAGTGACATTCGTTGGTGGCGCAATCAATACGCCTTGCCAATGGTATTTTGATATTATAGAACAAGCGGTGTGTAAATAATGGCATTAGATAATTTATTAGAACAAGTATCACAAATAAGTGGTGATATATCAAATGTCCCTACCGTTGACGGCGATATTTCAAATGTGGCTCATATTGACGGCGATATTGGTAATGTAATCCCTGTTGATATTAGCGCAAACTATGAAGGCGTGATTATGCCAGAAGATTGGGTTTTGCGTGATGATGGCTATTACTATTACAAGATTAGTCATACAACCCACAGATTGCTTCAACCGTTTGTCAATAAATATTTGGTTGAGACGAGAGATGGGTTTGACAACGCATTTTTCTCATACACAGTCTTGACGAACAGAGATGTGAGATTTAGGTCGCATTTGGCAGTCAAGTGCGAATATAATATAACAGGAAAACGATAAAAAGGAGTATAAATTATGCCCGATAATAGACTTACAACACTTAATGCAGTACATTTGTCCGACACTACGAAAGGCTGGGCAGAAGCATTGAATGATAACTTTGCTGAACTTGACGAGCGCAAAACCGACATAGGCGATACCTCTACATTGGTTCACGATGGCAGTTATGTTCATACCGACAATAACTTTACCGATGCGTACAAGGCAAAACTTGACAATGCCGAGCAGAATGTGCAATCGGACTGGAATCAATCAGATTCAACCGCTGATGATTATATCAAGAATAAGCCAGAAAATCTTGTTCAAGATGCAAGTTATGTGCATACGGACAACAACTACACATCCGCAGAAAAGAATAAGTTGGCTGGTGTTGCGGCTGGCGCAGAAGTCAATGTGCAAAGCGATTGGAATGAAAGCGATAACACATCCGACGCATATATCGCAAACAAACCAACTCTTGGAACTGCGGCGGCAAAAGATTTCACAACTTCCGTCACGCAAAATAGTGGCGATTTGGTGACGAGCGGGGCTGTGTTCTCCGCAATCGACAATTTGCCAGAACCTATGGTGTTCAAGGGGACTCTCGGTACTGGCGGCACTATCACAACTTTGCCAACGGCGGCGGCTTCCAACGAAGGTTATACATACAAAGTCATTACGGCTGGCACATACGCAAGTCAAACGGCGAAAGTCGGCGATGTCTTCGTTTCTAATGGCTCTGCGTGGGTTCTTATTCCTGCTGGCGATGATATTGAAGACACTTGGCGTGCAATCAATGTCAATGGAACGCAGTTGAAAGGCAACGGAATCACAAGCGGTGCTATCAATTTCAAGAATGGCGGCAATGTC
>Ga0247610_10000662_pt1 | contig 47040 bp, 37 predicted proteins | sample 174DNAGHGhighgp2_FD_193483 | JGI IMG/M metagenome (GOLD analysis project Ga0247610, IMG submission 193483) | Sheep rumen microbial communities from Palmerston North, Manawatu-Wanganui, New Zealand - 1742 DNA GHGhigh gp2 | ecosystem: Host-associated > Mammals > Digestive system > Stomach > Rumen...
CGCTCTGGGCGGAGAGTCCGAGCGCGGGCACAGAAGCGGCGACGATGACGGCGGAAAGGAGCGCGGACGCAGAGCCGACGCGGAGCCCGCCGAAGAGCCCGAGGATGACCCGGAGGAGGAGCGGATCCAGAGCGGATCCCAGGACCGTATCGTACGTGACCGTCTGGTCACCCCGGTCGGTGACGGCAAAGATAAAGTGACCGTGATGATCTATCTGAACGGCTCCAATCTGGAGAGCGACAGCGGTTTTGCGACCGGTGATATCGCCGAGATGCTGAAAGCCGAAGCGAGTGATCAGGTCAATGTCGTGATCGAAACACTCGGAACAAGACGCTGGCAGCGTTTCGGGATCTCGGCCGATCACACTCAGCGCTGGCACATCGAAAACCACGAGCTCGTCCTCGTAGACAATAATCTGAAGCAGCTGGATTGCACGGATCCCCGCACGCTTTCGGATTTCGTTCAATGGTCCGCGGAGCAGTACCCCGCAGACCGGTATTTCCTGATCCTTTGGGATCACGGCGGCGGCTCCGTCGAGGGCTACGGTTTTGACCAGTGGCAGGACTACGAAGCCTCCCTGACCATGGATGAGATCTACAGTGCATTGGAACAGACCGGCGTCGTCTTTGACTTCATCGGATTCGATGCCTGCATCATGTCTTCCATCGAGATCTGCTATGCCCTTTATCCTTTCTGCGACTACTGTGTGCTTTCCGAGGACTTTGAGTCCGCGATCGGCTGGTCCTACACCGGCTGGCTGACCGCACTGGCGGAAAATACTTCCATTGACACGGAAGCACTCGGAAAGATCCTGATCGACGATATGGTACAGGCCAACATCAAAGACAGCGACGGCTGCGATTCCACGCTGGCACTGATCGATGAACGGTATATCCCTTCCGCATTCAGCTCCTGGATGGACTTTGCATTCGCAAACGAGGACACGCTCCTCGCCGTGAACTACAGCCGTGAGGTCGAACGAACCGAGCGTGCAAAACCGCTGACGGATGACCGCATCAGCTCGGATCTGGTCGGCTATTACATCACGGATGCCCTGGCACTTGTGGTCTCCGTCGATTCGCCGTATTCGAAGCCGCTCGTGGCAAAGCTGGCCCACGCAGTCTCCTACTACAACTGCACGAACGACAATATCGGCATGACGGGTCTGTCCGTCACCCTGCCCTATCAGGATCTCGACTTCTATAAGAACTTAGGAAAAGTGTACTCCGGAATCGGCATCGAAAAGAGATATATCGAATGGCTGGCAAAGTTCCAGGAAAGTTATACGCCGACGGAATACTACGATTATGAAGAGTTTGACCAGCAGTGGAACGGCTGGGAAGCTTATACCAACGATTGATCCTTATTCAAAGAGAACGCCTTTAAAACAGACTTTCGGCTTTTCGTTCTCGTAATCCCAGCTGTGATATGCGCCGCCGCGGCACCACTTCGCCTCCGGGCAGGCCGCACACTTTTCATTTCTTTCCGACAGCGGTGTACGGAAGATCTCAAAACGCTCGTTCCAGATCTTTGTAAAGCTCTCCTGATGAATATTTCCCTGAATGGATTTTTCGTTCCGCGGGATGTCAAGGCAGGCGGTCACATCTCCGTTGACCAGGATCCCGGCCACATAGACTCCGGCGTTGCAGAGGAAATACCAGTCGCGGACCTCCGCTTCATATTTGGTTCCGAGGAAATGACAGCAGGAATAGGTCACCGGGATCCGCTGTTCGCGCTTCGCTTTGATATACTCCATGAGATAACGGTTATCTTCCGGCGTAAGCAGCATCTGCGGCACTTTCTCCGCGCGTCCGATCGGCTCGATGCCGGTCAGCCGCCATTCGTTGATATCCATCGCATCAAAGACTTCAAATAGTTGGTCGAGTTCGCGGATGTTTTCATGGTTAACGACTGTCGTAACCATGATGTTGAATGCATCTTCATCGATCAGGTTTTGTATCCCCTGCATTCCGAGTTTGTATGCATCTTTCAATCCGCGATAGCGGTCATGGGTTTCCGGCACCCCGTCGATACTCAGCGAAATGCTCCGCATTCCCGTTTCTTTCAAACGGTGTGCGACTTCCTTTGTGATCAGTGTCCCGTTACTTGTCATCCCCCACAGGAATCCGAGACTCTTTGCATATTCCATCAGTTCAAAAAAATCGGGATACAGCAGCGGTTCCCCGCCGGTCACGGCGAGCCGCACTTTCGTCCCGAAGTTCCTTTTTACCTCATCGAGTATCGCTTTATAAGTATCTAACGGAAGACCGTCCGGAAGATTCTCCGCACAGCTGCTGCCGCAGTGAAAACAGTGCTCATTGCACTTCAGTGTCAGTTCCAAAAAAAGCTGCCGCAGGTCAGGTGCCTTTCGCAGCTTTTCGTGGTAAGTCGCGAGGGTGTCCAGATTCCGGACCTTGATCTCCTCGCGTGTCATTCTTTATTGCTCCCGGTATTGCCATCCTCAGGATCGTCATCCATCACGGGAGGACCATAGACATCTTCGAGCTGATTGTCCTCCACGTCAAACACCTCGGGCGGACCATACACCGGCACCGGCGCCATATCGCCCACATTGACTTCGCCGGTATCGGTCTTTTTTCCAGAGTCATCGTTCTGTTCTTTATCGTTGTTCTCGATAAAATCTTCGGGAGGACCATAGACCGTCGGTACTTCATTGTCCATCACATCAACCACTTCGGGCGGACCATAGACATCCGGCACTTCGTTTTCTTCCACGTTCATCATGGAAGGCGGACCGTAGACGCACTCCGGTTCCGGATCCGTATCCTTCTGACATCCGCTGAATCCGGACACTCCCAGCAGCGTCGTCGCCGCGAGTCCGAAGATCGATGCTTTTTTCCTGGTCATCTTCATGGTCGTTCACCCTCTGTCCGCGGTATGGAACCTTTCCGTCCCCGCCGGTTTTAAGTATGTCACACCATAGCGAAAAAGTCAACGAGGGGCAGAAACTCCTACCGTTCCTCAACGATCTGGAATACGTAGAATTTCAGATAGTAGCTGCTCTCGGCCGCCCAGAGGATCGGGTGATCGGGAGCCTGCGTGCGAAACTCTGCCTGACGGAGACGTTTGTGAGCACCGACTGCCGCTTCACGTATCGTCTTCGCGAAAAGTTCCGGATCCATAAAGTGGGAACAGGAGCAGGTGCAGAGATACCCTCCGTTCTTCACGAGTTTCATCCCGCGAAGATTGATCTCACGGTAGCCTTTGACCGCCTGTTTGATAGAGGCTCGGGACTTTGTAAAAGCCGGCGGATCCAGGATCACGACATCATAACGCTCCCCCTTTGCTTCCAGCTCCGGCAGCAATTCAAACACATCGGCACATTGAAAGTGTACGGTGTTTTCCAGACCGTTTAGCGCCGCATTTTCTTTTGCCTGCGCGATCGCCAGTTCGGAAGCATCCACACCGAGCACACTTGCTGCCCCCGCGATCCCGGCATTCAGCGCAAAGGAACCGGTGTGCGTGAAGCAGTCCAGCACAGTCTTGTCCTTGCACAGTTTATGGATGGATGCGCGGTTATATTTCTGATCCAGGAAAAATCCCGTCTTCTGTCCGTCCTTCACATCGACAAGATAGCGTACGCCGTTCTCGACGATCTCCACCTTCGTATCAAACTCACTTCCGATAAAACCCTTGCAGGGTTCCATCCCTTCCTTGGCACGGACCTTTGCATCACTTCGCTCATAGATCCCGCGGATCGTGATATTGTCTTCCGCCAGCACTTCCTTTACCGCATCCAGGATCACTTCCTTCCAGCGGTCGATCCCGAGTGCGAGCGATTCGACGACCAGCACATCCGAAAACTTATCGACCACGATCCCCGGGAGGAAATCCGCTTCCCCGAAAATGATCCGGCAGCTCGATGTATCCGTGACCGCTTTCCGGTAGTTCCATGCATCCCTCACGCGCTGTCTGATAAACGCTTCGTCGATCACGCTGTCCTTTTTTCTGGAGAGCATCCGTACCGTGATCTTCGATCTCGTATTGATAAAACCGAGTCCCATAAAATACCCGTCAAAATCATGGACCTCGATCACATCTCCTTCTTCAAAGTCTCCTTCGATCCGGTCGATCTCATTATCATAGATCCAGGCCCCTCCGGCCTTGATCGTACGTCCCTCTCCTTTTTTCAGGATCACAGCCGTTTTACTCATGTCGATTCTCCTTTTTTCCCGCTGACAGACTTTCTTCTTTTCCGCTCCGCTGCTTGTTTTTTATGAAAAGGTTCCGTATCCTTTCCCTCCGCTTCCGGCTCAGACAGCTCTTCAGTTCCCGGTGGATCCGGTCCAGGGTATCCAGTTCTTCATCGCTTCCTTCTTTTTCCGCATACAGAAGTTCCTCGTAGATCCTGCCGAATGTCGCCGTATCTTCCCCGATCGCATCCTTTTCGGTCCGTCCACAGTATTCCTCCAGCGTTTCCCCGTCCTCTCGCGCTCCTGCGATACGAGCGAGGATCCTCAAGGCATCCCTGCAAAGCCAGATCTCTTTTTCTTTTCTTGAAAGCTTCCGGTAAGCATTTCTTTTATGCGTCGCATCGAGCCCGATCAGGATCAGGACAAAAAGACCGCCGCAAAGAACGGGAACCAGGATCTGATACCACTTCAGCGTAAAGTGCTGCTTCTCTTCCGTATCGATCTCTTCCGGACCGTCGGTAGCAGACCCTTCGGAAATCTCAGGCTTTGCGCTTTCTTCCGGTAGCTCTTCCTCTGTTTTTCCCTGAGCTTCCCAGGAGATCTCATGTGCCATCCCGGGCGTTGCCTCAAAGTTGATCCATCCGATCCCGTCCAGATAGGCCGTGACCCAGGCATGGGCAGAGGAGGAGGGAACATCGGTCTGCAGATAAGTCCCCATGGGAATGTGGAATCCCTGCACGTACGCAGCCGGGATCCCGCAGGCCCTTGCCATCAATGCAAATGCGGTCGCGTAGTAACTGCAGTATCCTTCCTTTTTCTCAAAGATGAAATAGTCGAGATACTCCGCAGCCGTTCCGATCTCCGCCGGCAGCTCTCCCGGATGATCCGTGTAAGTAAAATCCTTCATGATACTTTTCAACCGGAGGAGTTTTTCGTAATCACTGTCCGCGCCTTCCAGTATTTCATCCAGATAGGAACGCATCCTCGGTGAGATCTCCGTCTCCGGAAGATAATACGCGTAGATCCGTTCACGATATCTCAGGTACGCATCATATGAATACAGCTCATCACCGACGATCCCGCATTCGCGAAGAGCCGCGTTCCAGCTCTCTCTTGTCACCTCATGTCCATGATGCAGCATTTCTTCAAAATGCGGATCATCGCGGTTGATCCTGAAATAGATCACGCGGTAGGGTTCCACGCAGTATCTCGCATCCGCAAAACACAGATCTCCGCCTTCGATCCGAACATCGTCCACGGGTAACGTACCCGGTGCTTCCTTTGCAGGCAGAAAGATACAGTCGCTGTTCAGACCCGTGTACTGTACGTTAAGACCCGAACGGATCACCAGGTCGGTGACCGGCTCGTCTTCTATGTGATCCAGCACCGCACTGATCGTTTCGATCGCATCGAAACCGGGACGAAGATCTGCTTCCGTATTGGTCTTTTCCCAGCTTCTTCCGTTAAAGCAGTCAAAACTTTTTCCCGCCAGATAGATCCAGGGATCACTCTCCGCACGCGACGAAAGGTGCATCATATTCCTGTCGCGGGAGGCTGTAAGATTTCCGCCGAACTCCCCGCGGCCGGAAAAACCGATGAATCCGGTATCGGCGTACTCCTGTTTCTCCGCAAAAAACCTGTCGTGGATCCATTCATATCCGCTGACCGCCGTATCCGCGATCCGCCGGATGAAATCCCACCGATAAGGCGCCTGCGAAGTGGGAAGGATCGAAAAAGGCAGGAGCATGATCAGAAGAAACGGTGCGATAAAACAAAGATGTTTCTTCGGATCCGTATCGCCCTCTTTTTTCCTGTGCCGCTGATCCTCATCTGCCAATACGAAGAGGATCCACGCAAGTACCGCACAGCAGCCCAGCTTCGGTGCCCTGCTTCCGGTGATCAGATATGCCGCGAGCGCCGCTGCTCCCGCAAGTGAGATCACGATCCGCAGGATGCGGTAATGACGGCAGAGTATTTCGATCAGAAAACAAAGCAGCACGATGAGCAGCGTCTGAAATACCCAGGCGTGATCCCACAGATACTCCATACGCTGCCCGGCCGGCTGTAAAAACAGGATCACGGGAACACCGGCGATCAGACAGCCTAAAAGGATCGCTCTTCCCTTTACACGGAAATGTTTAAAGAAGAGCAGATACAATACGGCCACCACGGTGATCAGCAGGACTGCAGTCCCGCCGCTCTTCGCATGAAACAATGCATCCGAAGGCAGCATCCATTCCTCCGGAAATATGAGGTCCGCCGCAAACGTTACACTCATCAGAGATAGCGGCAGCAACCAGAGCAGATCGTAAGCAAGCGCCAGTGTCATAGTACATCCTCCGGCGCATCTTCCGCATCGATCGGCAGGATCCCGTTCCCGCCGGCCGGATTTCTGCCGATAAGCAGCACCTGATACGGACTCCCGTCCCGGTCCGCCTGTTCCGCGATCGTCTGAAACTCCGCAGTCCAGCGCTGCATCACAAAGATCACCTGACGGTATCCGTATAACAGACCCTGCTCCGAGAGCTCCGCCAGCTGAGCCTCCGTGTTCCGATCCTCACGGAAGGAATATCTGCACATCATATCATACAACACTTCAAAGTCACCGGCGCTTTCCACCGTACACACGACCCTCCGGTCCGTATGGCAGATCACATCGACCGGGATCCCGCGTCCCATATAGTACAACGCCAAAGCCAGTACACACTCGATCACTTTGTTTTCCGGCGGAAGGTATTCTTCGGTTTCTTTTCCGTAGCGTTTTGCTTCCATCAGGATCGCGATCTTGTTTTTTTCCTCACCGGTCTTTTCGCGCACCATCAGTTTCTGCATGACGGCAGTTGCTTTCCAGTTCAGCATACGGATCTCATCCCCTGCGATGTATTCCCGCACGGGAAGGTCCGGACGATTGCGGTTTTCCGGCCGGTCGCGGTCCGCATCCGGATCCGTCTCCAGCGTATGCAGTTCCTCCAGCTGACGGATAGCAGGTGCAACGATTACGGTAAGCGGTTCTTTGACCTCATAAGTAACGGAAAAGACACCGAGAAAATCCTGCACGACGATCTTTTTGATCCCGACTTTATACTCTCCGCGGTAACGGCACAAAAGCTGTGTCTTCCGCTGCACGGAAGAATGCGGAGGAAGCTCATAGATCACATTGTCCTCCAGTCCCATGATGGTCGAAAAAGAAGAATAAAAAATGATCCGGAGTGAAGAAAAAGAAAACCACCCCTCGTTCTGCAGCGTGATATAAAAATCCGTGGGATTCCCGCAGACCATGCTGCGTCCGTCCGGTTTCTGATAGATCTTAAGAGATACGATCACACACAGGATATACAGATACAGGACGGGGATGATCATGACGACGATCCCGAAAAATCCGTAAGTGACCGGACCGCCGTAAAAACTGATCCCGATCAGCGATACGATCAGCAGAACGATCAGGACCGCCAGGCGTTTGTTTCCTGCGATCCTCATTCCATCGGGATCCTGACTTTCAGGATCAGGGATGTGAGAAGACCGGCTGCTTCTTTCTTTTGCAGACGCATCTCCGTCGTCAGCGTAAGCCTGTGCGCCAGAACATTTACGGCACTCTGTTTCACATCATCGGGTTTTACGAAATCACGTCCCTTCAGAAAGGCTTTGGCACGGGATGCGGCAAGCAGCTGCAAAAAGGCACGGGGACTTGCACCCAGCCGGAAGGAAGCGTCGTTCCTCGTCGCTGCGATGATCTGTTGGATGTATTCCAGTACCGCATCACTGACATGAACCTGCATCGCTTCTTTTCTGAGTTCCTGTACATCCTCCGCATTCAGAACGGCTTTCACCTGTCCGACATCTTTTCCTTCCATCTTATCGCGTGCCATGCGGCACTCCTCCTCTGCGGAAGGATAACCGATGGAAAGCCGCATCATAAAGCGGTCGAGCTGCGCCTCCGGAAGCGGATAGGTCCCGGAAAAACTGGCCGGGTTCTGCGTGGCGATGACCATAAAAGGCTGCGGCAGCGGATAGATCTCTCCATCCACACTGACCTGGGATTCCGCCATCGCCTCAAGCAGTGCGGACTGCGTCTTCGGTGAAGTACGGTTCAGCTCATCCGCCAGTACGATGTTTTTCATGATCGCTCCCGGACGGTAGGAAAACTCTCCGCTCTTCATGTTATAGACGGAAAGACCCGTCACATCTCCCGGCATCGTATCCGGTGTGAACTGGATCCTTCCGAAGCTTAACCCTAAGGACTTTGCAAAACAGGAAGCCAGTGTCGTTTTCCCCACCCCGGGGACATCCTCCAGAAGTACATGTCCGCCCGCGAGAAAGCAGCAGAATACATCTTCCACGATCTCCCGCTTGCCGACAAAATAGCTGTTCATCTGTTCCAAAAACTGTTCCGTTTTTTCCATACGGCCTGTTTCTCCCCTGTCCGTTTTTCTCCCCGGTCTGCAACATCCCGGTCGTTCCGATACGCCCGTATTTTATCAGAAACAGCGTGTTTTTTCAATCAATACGGGCTGCCGCCGGGATTGACTTTTTAGAACTTTTGTTCGATAATACGTTTATGAGCACTCCGTATGACGATATCATCGATCTTCCGCATCCCGTCTCCAAAACACATCCGCAGATGTCTTTGGAGGCCAGAGCCGTTCAGTTTGCGCCTTTTGCGGCGCTGAACGTACATGCCGGCGTGATCGGCAAAAAGACGGAGGAACATGTGGCGGAGATGCTCACGGAAGATACGGTGATCGCCTATGACGGCTGTTTCTACGAGGAAGACACATGAGCCGGATCTATATTGCCATCGATCTGAAATCTTTTTTTGCATCCGTGGAATGCAGGGAGCGGGGACTGGATCCGCTTACCACGAACCTCGTCGTGGCCGATGCCTCCCGTACGGAGAAGACCATCTGTCTTGCCGTAACCCCCTCTCTCAAACGTTACGGGATCCCGGGCCGTGCCCGTCTCTTTGAAGTCGTACAGAAAGTCAAAGAAGTCAATAACGAACGCCTTCGCCGGGCACCCGAAAAAAAGTTTTCCGGAAGTTCCTCCGAAGCCTCGGAACTGGACAGAGATCCGTCTCTCGAGCTTACCTATATCGTAGCGCCCCCGCAGATGGCAACCTATGTCCGTTACAGTTCGGAGATCTTTGAAATTTATCTGAATTACATCGCACCGGAAGACATTCATGTATATTCCATCGACGAGGTATTCATGGATGTAACGGATTACCTGAACACCTATCATATGACAGCGCACGAACTCGCAAGACAGATGATCGCCGACGTCCTGGCAAAGACCGGCATCACCGCTACAGCCGGCATCGGAAGCAACCTTTATCTTTGCAAGATTGCCATGGACATCGAAGCAAAGCACATGCCCGCCGATGCGGACGGTGTGCGTATCGCAGAGCTTGACGAGATGAGCTACCGGCGGAATCTCTGGACCCACCGGCCGATCCGGGATTTCTGGCGGGTCGGGCCCGGGATCGCAAAGAAACTCGCGGAATACGGAATGTACACGATGGGCGATGTCGCCCGCTGTTCGCTTACGGAAGAGGGGGAAGATCTTCTCTACCGCCTCTTCGGGATCAATGCGGAACTTCTGATCGATCATGCCTGGGGCTACGAACCTACGATGATCCGCGACATCAAAAGCTATGTCCCGGAAAACCGCAGCATCAGTAACGGTCAGGTCCTGCACTGTCCCTACACAGCCGACAAGGCACGCATCATCGTGCGGGAAATGGCGGAACAGCTCTCCTACGAACTTACGGAAAAAGGATTTATGACGGACCAGGTCGTCCTTACCGTCGGCTATGATACGGAGAGTTTAAAAGATCCCGAGATCCGGAATCAATATCATGGTCCGGTTACGATCGACCACTACGGAAGAGCGGTTCCGAAATACGCGCACGGAAGCCGTTCTTTCTCCCGCTTCACTGCTCTGGAAAAAGAGATCATTGATGCCGCTGTCGGGATCTATGACAACATCATCCATTCGAAACTCCTGATCCGCCGTGTTACAATCGCGGCCGCTCACATCCTCCCCTTCACGAAGGTCAAAGAGGAACCGCAGTATGAGCAGCTCGATCTCTTTCAGCTTGCGTCGCAGTCACGGAATACGGGCGCAGCAACAGATTCCGGGAGCACGGAGCCGGAAGATTCCCCCGGGCTTCGACGGGAAAAAGAGGAAGCCCTGCAGAACGCCGTATTGAGTGTCCGCAAAAAATACGGAAAAAACGCGATCCTCAAGGGCACAAACTTTCTGGAAGGATCCACGATGCGGGACCGCAACTCCCAGATCGGCGGACACCGGGCATAAGAAACCCAATGCAAAAAAAAGCTGCCATGTGACAGCTTTTTTTCTACGTTCCCAGCGAGAATCGAACTCACATTTCGGGCTTAGGAGGCTCGCGTTCTATCCATTAAACTATGGGAACTGATCTTTCCGGCGGATCGCAGTCCTTTACGGATCACATCCGCCGGGAACATCCGTTACTGCAGGATCACCTTACCGTCCGCACCTACCTGGAACGGGATCCCGTTGAAGTAGGCAACTACGTTAAACTGCATCTGCCCGGTCTGCGGATCGAAGTAATAATAATCGTTGTCGATCTTAATAAAGCCCGTCATCTGCACCCGCGTCGCCGGATCGAAGTAATAGTAATAGGTTCCGTCGCTGACCAGTCCCGTTGTCAGTTTTCCGTCCGCAGCAAAGTAGTACCTGCCGCCTCCGATCTCAACGATACCAACCTGCATCGCACCGGTCGTCGGATGGAAATAGTAGGTATCGTTTCCGATCTCGACGATCCCCTTTCTCTTGGCTGCGCTCGTCGGATCCGTGTAATAGATCCCCGTCCCGTCATTGACGAAACCGTGCGCAAGAGCTCCGCCGGTCGTAGGATCGAAGTAGTACTCCTGTCCGGACATCGTAAGCCAGCCGGCCTTCTGGTATCCGTTCTCATCAAAGTAGAACTTCTCGTTTCCGATCGCCGTCACGCCGACTGCCATATGACCGTCCTGCGTGTCAAAGAACATCATGTGTTCACCGTTATTAAAGAGACCGGTGTAAAGTCTTCCGTGATCATCAAAGAGATAAGAGTGTTCGCCGATCTTCACCAGCCCTCTTGCCATCTTTCCGTCGGTCCCGAAATAGTAACGGCCGTCTCCGAGGTCTCTCCATCCGGTCATCATCTTTCCTTCCGCATCAAATGCGTAGAAAGCATCCCCGATCTGTGCGAACATGTTGCGAAGCATTGCTCCGGTAGGTCCGACATAATAGCGCGCGCCCTCCTGCTCGATCCAGTGATTGCGCACCATCTTGTAATTTGCATAGTAGAAGATATTACCCTTCCGCTCCAGGAAACCGTTTGCGATGATCACGCTGGAGAGATCAACGAACTGGTAATCCACATCCACATCTCCTGCAATGCCCGGGATGCGGCCCGTGCAGCTTGCCTGCCAGAAAAGTGCATCGTCCGCACCGCAGCTGTCCGCCCACTGTGCGACCCACTTCCCATAGCCGGTTTCCGCAATCCGGTTCTTAAACCAGCTCCTGCTGCTGTAGATCATCGGGAAATATCCTGCCGATTCGATCACGGCACAATACTGTGCACAGATCGCCGCGTTCATCTCCGGCGAAAGATTCTGCTGCCGCTTATCTTCAATGTCAATGACGACCGGCATGCTGATCGTATACGGCTCGATGAGCGTCGCTACCGCGACTGCATCCGCATATGCTTCCTGCGGATTCGTTGCATGGGTATAAATGTAGACACCCGTACGGATCCCGACGGCATTGGCTTCCGCCATGTTCTTATGAAAGAACTTATCGACTCCGCTGCTCGTACCCACACGGATAAAAGCAAACTGCACGCCCGCGGCGGCTACCTGCGCCCAGTCGATATTCCCCTGCCAAGCGGAGACATCGATCCCGATCGCGATCGCATTCGCTTGGTTCTTTGCCGCCTGCACATTCATCTGCGGTGTGAGCAGAACCGTCAATGCCAGCAACGCTGCCAGCAGTCCCGTTGTGATCCGTTTTCCGAAGCTCTTCGCTTTAACCATAAATGATCCCCTTAACTTTTTCCGATCCGGCGCTTATTCACGGATCTCCGTCTTTCCGCCCATGTACGGCTGCAGTACCTTCGGGATCCGTACCGATCCGTCAGCCTGCAGATGATTCTCCAAAAATGCGATCAGCATACGCGGCGGTGCGACCACCGTATTGTTCAGCGTATGCGCAAGGTACTTTCCGTCTTTTCCGTCCACACGGATCTTCAGGCGTCTTGCCTGTGCATCTCCGAGGTTCGAGCAACTTCCCACTTCGAAATACTTCTGCTGTCTCGGGCTCCATGCCTCGACGTCTACGGACTTTACTTTCAGATCCGCGAGGTCACCGGAGCAGCACTCCAGCGTACGTACCGGGATCTCCATCGAACGGAAGAGATCGACCGTGTTCTGCCAGAGTTTGTCAAACCACATCGGGCTCTCCTCCGGTTTGCAGATGACGATCATCTCCTGCTTTTCAAACTGGTGGATACGATAAACACCGCGCTCTTCGAGACCGTGTGCGCCCTTCTCTTTACGGAAGCAGGGCGAATAGCTCGTCAGCGTGTACGGCAGCTGCTCCTCCGGAATGATCTGATCGATGAACTTACCGATCATGGAGTGCTCACTCGTACCGATGAGATAGAGATCCTCACCCTCGATCTTATACATCATCGCATCCATTTCCGCGAAGCTCATAACGCCGGTCACGACGTTCGAGCGGATCATGAACGGCGGCACACAATAGGTGAAGCCTCTGTCGATCATGAAATCACGGGCATAGGTGATGACTGCGGAATGCAGTCTCGCGATATCTCCCATCAGATAGTAGAAACCGTTTCCGGCGACGCGTCTTGCCGCATCGAGATCGATGCCGTGCAGGCGCTCCATGATCTCCGCGTGATACGGGATCTCGAAATCCGGAACCACCGGATCACCGTAGCGCTTTACTTCTACATTTTCACTGTCATCTTTTCCGATCGGTACCGAAGGATCGATGATGTTCGGGATGACCATCATGATCTTCGTCACCTTTTCTTCCAGCTCACCCTGCTTCTTTTCCAGCTCGGCGAGTTTGTCGGCGTTTGCGGTCACCTGTTTCTTGACTTCCTCCGCCTCATCCTTTTTGCCTTCCTTCATCAGTGCACCGATCTGCTTGGAAAGCGTATTACGGGAAGCTTTCAGCTGATCCGCCTGCTGCTGGCTGTCACGTCTTTCCTGATCCAGTGCGATCACTTCGTCAACGAGAGGAAGCTTGTCATCCTGAAACTTCTTTTTGATATTCTCTTTGACTTCCTCGGGATGTTCCCTTAAGAATTTAATGTCGATCATAGTTCTAGTCCTCCGTAAGATTCACTGCGCGACGGATTGCCTCCTGTTCCTCGGGGCTTAAGTCGATATTGCACTTTCCTTCCTTCACGCGTTTCATATATGTGTAGCATCCGTCTGAGGAATGCACGCAATTCATCACCGTACCGTTATTCTTCTCATCCAGCAGGACGAAACAGAAGCTCATGTTGCCGCCCATGGAAAACGCGTCGTAACGGACGAGTCCCACTTTCTGGATCGCTCCCTCGTGTTTGGAAAAGAGCAGATCGATATCGTTCGCATAGGCTCTGGAATCCTTCTTCAGGCGGTCCACGTCTTTGATCAGCGTCTGCACCTGATCCTCAAAACTGGACGCCTTCGATCCCTGCATGAAAAGTTCGTAACGCTCTCTTAACTGTTTCTGCTTCTTCAGCGACAGGATGAGCAGTACGATCAGGGTGATCATCAGCACGATCAGTACCAGAAAAAGTATGCCGATATCCAGTCCGCCGATCCCTATGCTGTTAAAAAAACCGTTATTGACGGTTGTCGTTACCGTTGTTGTCGTAGTTTCCATTTAATCTCTGCTCAGCTTCTGATAGATCTTTTCAAAATCATCGCCGTTGTAGAACTCGATCTCGAGTTTTCCGGAGTTCTTGTCCTTCAGGCCAACACTGACCTTGACGCCGAGCCGGTCGGTCAGTTTATTTGCATAGTCCTCATACTGCAGACGATACTGCGAGAGGTCCTCTTCATTCTTCTTCTGCTTCTTCGGCTGGGAAAGCTTCCGCACGAGATCCTCGACCTCACGAACGGAGAGTCTGCGGTCAAACGCATCCTGCGCCATCTCGTACTGCTTATCCGCATTGTCCACCGAGATCAGTGCACGGGCATGACCGGTCGTCAGCTGCTCATCGATCATCATCTGCTGGACTCTCTGGTCGAGCTTTAAAAGACGCATGGAGTTCGTGACCACGGTGCGGCTCTTGGAGACACGCTCCGCGATCTGATCATCCGTCAGCTGGAATCTTTCCTTTAATACTTTGAAGCCTTTTGCTTCATCGATCGGATTTAAATCTTCTCTCTGAAGATTCTCAACGAGCTGGATCTCATACTTTTCCTGCTCCGAGAAATCCCGGACAACAGCGGGCACCTCTTTTAATCCCGCCTTCTGGGCAGCGCGCCAGCGGCGCTCGCCTGCGACGATCTCATACCAGTCTCCGCGTTTCGAAACGATCAGCGGTTCAATGATCCCGTAGCGTTTGATCGATTCCGCCAATTCCTCGAGTTTTTCCTCATCAAACTCCGTACGCGGCTGGTTTTTATCCCTGTCCACCTTGGAGATCGGCAGCATCACCGCCCCGCTCCCCTGTGAATTATCCCCGGTCACGGGCTTTGCGACCGCCTTCTGCTGGATCAACCCGTCGATCCCTTTTCCCAGACCTATCCTTTTTGCCATTTCCGGCCCTCTTTCTTTCAAACGGATCCGCTCCGGGCCGCAGCCCTCCGCGTCCTTCTTGGTGTACATAAAAACCATGCGTCACGGACGCACGGAAATATTCTATCATAGAAGAAGCGTTCACGCAAGACCGCTATATAGAAAAAGGGGGCGAACCCCCTCTAAATATAGTGGTCTTATCCGTTCCGCTTCTTTCTCGACATCGTGTCCAGGTAAACCAGCAGCACGGACACGTCCGCCGGGCTCACGCCGTCGATCCGGGAGGCCTGTCCCAGATTGGCGGGCCGCACCTGTTTAAGCTTCTGGCGGGCCTCCAGACGAAGGCTCCCCACATCGTCATAATCCAGATCCGCGGGGATCCGTCTCGTCTCCATCCGCTTAAATCCCGCGACCTGTGCCGACTGCCGCCGGATATAGCCGGCGTATTTGATCTCAATATCGATCTGCGCGATGATCTCATTCCGGAGTTTTTCGGAGATATCCTCCGCATACAGGCGCTCACGTCCGCCCCGGAGCTCAACCTCCGCGGTCAGGAGTCCTTCCGGTCTTTCGGGCTCGTCCGTCCCGGCCCCGCCCGCCGGGTCCGTGTTTTGGGCATCTTCCGTATCCCCGGCTTCTTCCGCTGCCTCTTTCGGCAGGATCGCCAGTTTTTCCAGATCAGCCGCCTTTTCATAGGAAAGCTCCGGACGGCAGATCAGATCCGCTAACGGCGTCAGTTTCCGGATCGGTGCACTGTCATGGGCCGCCAGGAACTCCTGCACCGCCGCATTGGCTCCGACACAGAGTTTCTGCATCCTCCCGCACTCCTGCGCGATGAGCGCCCGTTTCCGTTCCGTCTCTTCCTGCTGCCGCTCCGTGATCAGACCCGTCTCATAGCCATATTTCCGAAGACGCAGATCCGCATTGTCCTGACGCAGCAGCAAACGGTACTCCGCACGCGAGGTCATCATGCGGTAGGGCTCGCTGATCGTTTTCGTGACCAGATCGTCGATCAGGACGCCGATATATGCTTCCGAGCGGTCCAGGATGAGCGGCTCTTTCCCGCCGATCTTTCTCGCGGCATTGATCCCTGCGATCAGTCCCTGCGCAGCCGCCTCTTCATAGCCGCTGCTGCCGTTAAACTGTCCGGCGCAGAAAAACCCGTCGATGCTGTTTAACTCCAGGGAAAGCGTCAACTGTCCCGGTGCAAGACAGTCATACTCGATCGCGTAGGCATTCCGCACCATCCTGCAGTGTTCCAGCCCCGGTACCGTCCGGTACATCGCAAGCTGCACATCCTCAGGAAGAGAAGAACTCATCCCGCCGACATACATCTCATCGGTGTGAAGCCCCTCCGGCTCGATAAAGACCTGATGGCGTTCCTTTTCCGCAAAGCGCACCACTTTGTCTTCTATGGAAGGACAGTAGCGCGGCCCCGTGCCCTCGATCACCCCCGCATAGATCGGGGAACGGTCCAGGTTCGCACGGATGATCTCGTGGGTCTTTTCATTAGTATAAGTAAGATAGCAGTCCGCCTGCTCGATCTGCACGCTCTCGGGATCGGTGGAAAAAGAGAAAGGCACGACACGTTCGTCGCCGTGCTGCACTTCCATTTTGGAATAGTCCAGACTGCTTCCCGCCATACGTGCCGGCGTTCCCGTCTTAAAACGCCTGAGCTCCACGCCGTGCGCTCTCAGGGAATCCGACAGATGCGTCGCCGCCTGCAGGCCGTTCGGGCCGGTATAAGTGATCGCCTCGCCGGTCAGACACCGTGCCGCGAGATAGGTCCCGCTGCAGAGGATCACTGCCTTGCAGAGATAGGTCGCTCCGGTAAAGGTACGCACGCCGATGATCTTCTGCTTCGGCTGTCCTGCACTTACGGATCCGTTTCCGTCCATCCCGGCTGCAGCTGCGTGTATCGCCGCATCACTCCCTGCCGTATCCGCCGCATCCGCATCCGTCAGGATCTCACAGACCTCCGCCTGCTTGATCGTCAGATGCTCCTGTGCCTCCAGCGTTTTCCTCATCGCGCGGCTGTATTCCGCCTTATCCGCCTGTGCCCGCAAGGAATGCACCGCGGGGCCCTTCGACTGATTCAGCATCTTCGACTGGATGAAGGTCTTGTCGATATTTTTTCCCATCTCGCCGCCGAGTGCGTCGAGCTCCCTTACGAGATGGCCTTTCGATGATCCTCCGACATTCGGATTGCAGGGCATCATCGCGATCGAATCCACGCTGACCGTAAAAATGACGGTCTCCAGCCCCAGCCTCGCACATGCCAGTGCCGCCTCGCAGCCCGCATGGCCGGCGCCGATGACACAGACGTCCGCTTCTACGCGTATGGTATTTTTCGTCGTTATCTCACTCATCATTCTCGCATTTTATCACAATTCTTTTCTTCCCGCCAGCGCGCTTTCCTTATAAAGCTACGCCTCCCGGCGTCCGTTCAGCCAGCGGACGAATGCCACTCCGATGATGATGAAATACCCGATGATACTGAAGACACCGGGTACTTCATGCAGGAAAAGGAGCCCCCACAGTGTGGCAAAGACCACCTGCATGTAATCGAAGACCGACAGTTTCTTTGCCGGTGCATATTTGTAAGCCGTCGTGATCGAAAACTGTCCGATCGCCGCCGAAAGTCCCGCAAGACTCATAGTGATCCACTGCAGCGGACTCATGCTGACATATTGGAAGATCAAAAACGGCAGCGTCAGAAGACAGGAGAACAGGGAAAAACAGATGACGATCACCGGCGTCGCGGCACCTTTGCCCGCCGCCCTGCGCACAAATACATAAGCAGTCCCGGCTCCGAATCCGCCGTAGAGTCCGATCAGTGCGGGAACGAACTGCAGATTACTTCCGCTCGGGCGTATGATGAAAAGCGCTCCGATGAACGCCACGATCGTTGCCATGATATCCGTCTTAGACGGTTTTTCTTTTAATAAAGGAATGGACCCGAGGATCGCGAAAAAGGGTGACAGCTTATTCAGCATATTGGAATCCGCGAGATTCAGATGGTCGATCGCATAAAAGTTTGCGATCAGTCCCGTCGTCCCGAAGAAACAGCGCAGGAAGATGTCGCGGCGGCAACCCTTGGGGATCACGAAATGTTCCCGCTTCGCGATCATCGTCGCGATCGCAATGATCAATGCAAACGCATTCCGGAAAAACGCCTTTTCCATCGTCGGAAGATCCCCCGCAAGGCGCACGAAAAACGTCATCAGGGAAAAACCGACGCCTGCGGTCAGTATGCAGATGATACCCTTTGCCTGATCTTTCATCCCTTCGTTTTTCATAAGTGCTGTTTTCTTCCTGCGTTTCTTTCCGCTTTTTCCGAACGTTCCGCTTCGTATCCTTACATCTTCTATCACAAATCCGCGGGAAAATCAACCTTGATCCCAGCCGCCGGTCCGCAGTCATTTGAACTTCGGGACTTTCTCTGCTATACTGATGCGGACGGTAACGGAGGGATGACCATGTTTCACCTTTGGGAAAAGATCGAAAAAAACGAAGTGTATTTCATCGCAGAACTGAGCGCCAACCATGGCGGCAGTCTTGAGACCGCACTGGAAACGGTCCGGGCCGCATCCGCAGCCGGTGCCGACTGTCTGAAGACCCAGACCTATACCGCGGACAGTCTCACGATCCCGTGCGACCGTGAGGATTTCCGGATCAAAGGCGGGCTCTGGGACGGCGAAACCCTCTATCATCTATATCAGAATGCGGCCATGCCTTACGAATGGCATCAGCCGATCATTGACGAGTGCCGCCGCTGCGGGATCGATTTTCTCTCCACCCCGTTTGATGCGAACGGCGCAGACTTTCTGGAATCCCTCGGCGCGGAAGCCTACAAGATCGCAAGTTTCGAACTGGTCGATCTTCCGCTGATCGAACACGTTGCAAAAAAAGGAAAACCGATGGTGATCTCCACCGGTATGGCAAGTCCCGAAGAGATCCGGGATGCCGTTGAAACCTGCCGGAATGCGGGAAACGACAGGATCGTTCTATTAAAATGCTGCAGCGAATATCCCGCACCGTGGGCGGATATGCACCTGAAAAATATCCCCGACCTTAAGGAACGTTTCGGTGTCCCCATCGGTCTGTCGGATCACAGCGAAGGGAGTCTTGCAGCGATCGTCGCAGCCACACTCGGTGCCTGCGTCATCGAAAAGCACATCATGCTGCCCGGCGTGGAAAGCGCCGACTCCGGATTCAGTATGACGGTTGACGATTTCGGTTCGATGATCCGCGATGTAAAGAACGCTGCACTTACCCTGCAGGGTCCCGACTATACGCTGACCACAGGCGAGAAAGCTTCCACCGCGTTCCGCCGCAGTCTCTATGCCGTAAAAGACATCCGCGCAGGAGAAACGTTTACGGTCGAAAATATCCGGAGCATCCGTCCCGGCTATGGTCTTCCGCCGAAGCATTATCATGAACTGCTCGGCAAAAGATCCATCCGTGACATCGCCTGCGGAGAGCCGCTGAAACCGGAGGACCTCGGGTGAGCCCGATTTCTCCCGCAGCTTCCATGCCAAAAACCGCATCCCCGAGGAGCGATCAGGTCCATCCGGTCACAGATCCTTATCTCTCCTGTACCCTCTGTCCGAGGCGCTGCGGAGTTGACCGCACAAACGGACAAAGAGGATACTGTCATGCCGACGATCACATGCGGATCGGACGGGCAGCACTCCACTTCTGGGAAGAGCCCTGCATTTCCGGGACCGGTGGTTCCGGCGCTGTTTTTTTCTCCGGCTGTAATCTCGGCTGCGTCTTCTGCCAGAATCACAGGATCTCACATACAAGTGCATCCCTGCCGCCCGGAAAGGAAGTCTCCGTCGAAGAGCTGGTTGATATTTTTTTCCGACTGAAGGACGAAGGTGCCCACAACATCAATCTCGTCACGGCGGACATCTATCTTCCCTCCGTCGCGGAAGCAATCTCACTTGCAAGATCCCGCGGTCTGGATCTTCCCTTCGTCTGGAACAGCAGTGCCTATCTGAACGTGGAATCTCTCCGTCTTCTCGACGGGCTCATCGATATCTATCTTCCGGATGATAAGTTTTATTCCCCCGAAAGTGCCGGGAAATATTCACATGCTTCCGACTATCCGGCCGCCGCACGCTTGGCGATCGCAGAAATGGTCCGGCAGTGCAGCCCCTGCGTTTTCAATAAAAAAGGCATCCTGCAGCGCGGCGTCATCGTCCGCCATCTGCTGATGCCCGGTGGTTTGCTGGAAGCAAAACTGATCCTGCGGGATCTGTATCACACTTACGGTGATACTGTTTATATTTCTCTTTTACATCAGTACACTCCGCTGATGCCGCAGCTGGAAGGCTTTCCCGAACTGCAGCGCAGGGTTTCCGGCCGCGAATACGATTCGCTGGTCAGCTACGCTCTCCGCCTCGGCATCACAAACGCCTACATCCAGGAAGGCGATACCGCTTCAGAGGAGTTCATCCCGGAGTTTCTGTGAGCGGGCGAGTGCTAATGTTATGTGTTTTCCTGCATCTCCGTTCTTTTTATTGATGTCTTTAGATCATACAACTGGTAATCAAAATCATATCTGCTCATTTCCTGATCATAAGACATATTTCCAAATGCCTTATTTGTCAGATGACCGATCTTTCCCGGAATCCTGCTTCCCACTCTGACCAACAGGTTCCAAACCTTTGACACACAGATCCTATGACCGGCCGTATCCGCAATCAATTTTACGATCTCGCTCGTCCTGCTGTACTCTGCGTTTTGTGGCCAGAAAACACCACCTTCGCCGCGAATCATCACCTGACATAAAAATTCGCACAGATTCTCTATATACAACATGGACCTTTCGTTTTTTATGTCCGGAAATATCGGCAGTTTTTTCGACATCCTGCCCAGAGTCGGGTAATTTCCTTTGCACCCCTTTCCGTAAATCATAGGCGGACGCAGAACCGTTACCGTAAATGTTTCATCTGCCAGTCTCCGTATCCTTTGGTCCGCTTTCCACTTGGAATCCCCATAACAATTATCCGGGCATGGCTTAGTATCTTTTGTGATCCTTTTTTTCTTCCCGAGCGGAGCTGAGTCTCCATACACAATAGCAGAGCTCATGAAAACAAAATGCTTTACACCCTGCTTCTTTGCCTTCTTTGCAGTCTCCACAGCCAGATCGGTATTGACCGAATAATACTTCTTTTTTGTTTCTTCATCCGGTCTTCCCGTATCTACATGTGCAATCCCAGCCACATGGAAAACAGTATCATATCCCGAAAAATCCTTTTCACGCCAGGTACCGCCGATCATATCTACGGTATCTGTTTTCAGTTTCTCTTCGTAGTGATTATTTACATAGTCCTCAAATGACAGACCTATATAGCTGTTTGCTCCTGTGATCAGGATCTTTTTCACTACACAACATCCTCTTCAAAGGGAAGGACAGAAGAAGCACTCTCTTTCAAACAGACCACTGCCTTCCCGCCAACAGCCTGTATCGTATCTACCGCGTATCGCCTGTCAAACACATATCCGGCCAGTTCCTTCCCTGAATCAAACTCCTTTTCTACTCCGGAGAATCTGCATATCACCGGCGAACTGATCTTTTCTACAAAAGGATCCACCTGATACCTCATAATTGTTTCCTCGCTTCCTCTATGTATTTGTCCATTTCATCCATCAGTTTCTTTTTGTCAAAATGTTCTTTAAAATATGTTCTCGCGTTATTCCCCATTTCCCTGCCGTCAAGCTTCATGATCTTTCGGATCCCGTCTGCTAAAGCCCTGCTGTCTCCTATCTTTGTACAAATTCCGCAACCCGCCGTTTCAATGATTCGTTTTGTTTCCCCGGAAGCTGCAGCAACGATTGCTTTTCCGCATGCCATATAAGATTGCAGTTTTGCCGGGATCGTCATATCCCATAACGACGTATTGGTAAAACTGATAAAGCCGGCATCACAGGCCGAGAGAATCTCCGGGATCCGTTCCGCGGAAACACGCGGAATCATGACAAACATGTTCTCTACATTTTCTTCTTTTATCTGTCGATTCAGCTCCGGAAGATATCTCCCGTCACCAACGACGATGAATTTAACATTCTCATTTCGAAGTAATCCTGCAGCCTTCGGAAGCACATCCAACCCCTGTGCCGTACCGATATTCCCGGTGAAGGCGATCCTGTAACAGCCATCGTCAACATCGATTCCTTCCACACTATGCGAAACCAACGGACAGTAGAAATCCTCTGCGTATTGCGGCCAATAGACTACTTTGTTTCTGTCGACAGTTCTTTTTCTCTTGACGATTGCTTCCACAAAGCTGGGAGAAGTAGTAAGTATCGTGTCCGTTCCCGAATAAATCCTGTCAACCATCCGATCGATCGGACCGATCACAATCCGGTTATGAATTCCGGTCACAGTCTCGACGTTTTCCGGCCATAGATCCTGTACATAGAGAAATGAGGGAACATGATATCGTTTCGAATAACGACATCCGATCAACGCCTGAGTCATGGGGCTTACCTCAAACGTAAATACAATATCTGCGTGAAGTTCTTTCGCCTCCCGGCTTCTGACCCAGCGATATCCGGATCGAACAAAACTCAAGTAATTTGCTGCCATCCCACAGGCATTGATTAGTTTATTTCTGCTATTTCCCCTCGCAATCAGAGGAATCCGGATGATATCCACGCCGTTCCATCGTTCCCTCCGTTTATGATTCCTGTCATAACCGTCATAGTACTTCCCCATCGGATAGTTAGGGATTCCGGTAAGAACGGTAACCCGATAACCCCGCTTCACCCACTCACACGCCATATCGTTCACACGGAAGGTCTCGGGAAAAAAATATTGTGAGATCAGTAAGATATGTGTTTTCATAAGGGAAAACAAAAAAGACCCGAAGGTCTTTTTCCTGACGCTTTAATCCTCTACCACATTGTTTTTACATCGTACTGATGAATATGCTGATCTCTTGTTATTATAGTTAAGTCTTCCGTTTTGGCCTGGCAAATCAGTATTCTGTCAAAAGGATCACTGTGAATCATCGGCAATTGTTTCAGATACTCTATGTGTCCGATTTCGATTGGCAGAACCATGATCCTTTTCATCCTGCATAATTTCTCTACCTTAAGAACAGAATCTTTCAAAGGAAACTTTCCCAAACTCTCTTTGATCTGCATCTCCCAGAAAGAAGCAATGCTCACGTACACATTTTCCGTTTCACCTATCTTGAGTTTCATTTCATCGGAAAGGCCGGGATGATCTGACATATACCATAGTACGGTATGGGTATCTAATAGAATCATCAAAAGTACCCCTTAAAACATTCGGGAGTCTCGTCAAAGTCATCCGGTAATTCAATCAATTCATCAAGGCCTCCGGGAAGTCTATATAACATCTTCCCATGGTCACATTGCTGTGATCTGTGAAACTCTTGTTGCAGAAATCGAATATAATCCAATAACATTTGTAAATATTCATCCGGTAATCCTTTTGTTTCTTGTATTATTATATCTTCAGCCATACCAGTCCAGACCCCCTTTCTTTCAGGAATACCACGCAACTATATCTCCTTGAAATCATAGTATCATCTCATATAGTGCATGTCAATCAACTTACGAACATTCGTTTTTATTCTACGATTTATCGTAGTTCGAACATTGCAAAACACGTCTCCCAAAACGATCTGCTGACGCTACTAATAATGTACCTCTATTAAACTGTTTCGTTGTTTTACATTATTCATATACACATTAATCCCTGAGGAATCCAATTGGTCTCGATTTTTATATCATCTACTTTAGCTCCGCCACGCAACGCATCAGAATCGGATCAGATTGTTCCGTTTTAGAAAAACCGTTTGATTCTTCTAAATGTTTTATTGTAAATCCGATACGAATCAATTTGTTTTTGAATTCTTCTACATCAACAAATCTTCTGTAATGGTCATTGTAAAAAAAGGCATTATGTTCAATTTCTTTTCCTTTTCCAAACAAATCATCATGTATCGTTCTTGCTTCTATGCACAAAATGCCCCCCTCACTCAGCGCGTCCTTTATATTATTTAGCAATTCATCCTCCTGCTCTTCTGTAATCGCGTGAAGAGTAAACCTGCTATAAATACAATCATATTTCATCTGATAAAGCGTTCTGCACTTCACAAAATTGTCGCACACAAACAATGCGTCTTTATTGTCCCTTGTCATGTCGTTTAGGATGTCAATAGCGACATTTGATCCGTCAATTGCCACAACGCTGTGTCCTTTTTCCAAAAAGTACAGGCTGTCCCGCCCATTCCCACATCCCAATTCCATAATATGAGAATTGCACGACAGTTCTTTTTCTACAGATATTGCAAAATCACTTGGAAAAACTTTTTTCCCCTCTATACTTTTATAATAATCATTCCAATAATCCTTATCCCTGTCATAATCTTCGACCGCTCGTGGCTCCAAATTTGCTATTATGTCTACAATATCCTTAACCGGTTCTTCACCATCATTAGAGAATACAACATCCGGATTTTTAGGAAGCTCGTGATTACTGTTTTCGTTGAACAGCCCCTTTTTATCCCTCTTTCTCAATATCTCGCAGGGAGTATTTAAAAAGATTTCGATATATCCTTTTATGTTTTTCCGATTCCATTCCCTGACGTCATCGAACATTGCTATTGCGCAAACGATCACCCATATTCCCTGATCCGAAAGAAGTTTCGCAATCTGAGAGTATCGTTTCGCTCTTATTTTTCTATTCCCGTCATCATACTGTACCGAATCCGTTCCACTTGCGATCTCTTTCATCAGATCGCCATCCAGGATCACCACATCATTCCTCTCTTTCTTCAATTTATAGAATAACGCTGTTCCTATTGTCGTCTTTCCGCTATTTGACAATCCGGTGATCCAGAAACATTTTCCTCTTCCCATACTAGTTATCCATTTCCGTATTTTTGTATGTCTTCTAACGCCAATACACTTCAATCACATGACGTGATACCCGTTTTTTTTCATCAGGCGGTGTCATATAGTCTCCATAGAGATTCGTTAAATACTCATCATAGTTCGCCATGGCAGTAAACTTGTCCCCTTCAAAATCCACCAATATAGCTGGCTCCATTCTTGTTTTTAGCATCGCTTCCTTATGACCAGCGATGCCAGCAATCACACCTACATACTCTGAATCTCTAAAACGATATCTCCGCGAAAGCCTGTCGATCAACCGGATCCATCTCTCATGTCCCACCATCCGGATAAAAGGCAAAACGGGCAATATTCCATACTGCAGTATTGTCAGAAGCTTTGTTCGCCTCTTCACCCCCAGTTTTGTATCGTTTGCAATAGACAAATCCCGGATCACTCGAACCAACTTACATTGAACAAATCGCATTACCGAACTACTGCTCATCCCATCTAACGGAAATATATCGATCCAGCAACCAAAGTCTTTTTTTAGGATGAAATCTTTAAACTCAAGTTTTGTTCTCAGATCATACACTCTCATGACGGATGACAGAGCCTGTCTATTAAGTCTCAGATCGTCCAATTTTCTGTATTCATCCAATTTTCCATCTTTTCGGACAATTCTTTTCAGCTTTTCGTAATCCGGCCGCGGCATCATCACGTCAATGTCATCATCCCACGGAATAAAGCCTTTATGTCTGACTGCTCCGATCAATGTCCCGTTACAAAGATAGTATCTCAAATGGTTTTTGTCACAGAAATCCTTTAAAACTTCAAGAATCTCGTATTCAACTCTCTGAAGTTCTTTTAACGATAACGGTTTTTCTTTCGATCGTTTTGTATCCATCACGCAATCACCTTCTTTGTTTTTATATTTTTTATATATTTCCTAGCGGAAGAAGAAATCTCCGAATAACGTTCCCCCAAAAGGATCATCAGTTTTCTTATTTCCAGGATGTTATCTTTTTCATTTACTTTGTTGTATAGTTGATCGGGATCTTTTTCCAAGTCATATATTTCTACAATATCCGAGAGTTCCAATCTCTTTCCGAGCTTGCACTTCACTGCCACCTGATATTTGTTATCCGTTATTGACATCCAAACATCTCTGTCTGTCATAACAGGACAACCGGGACCCATGTATTCCGTAATAATATACGCTCTTCCCGATTCATTCTTTGGTATAGATAATCCGTTCATCTTTCCGCACACATCGATATTCTCTATGTCAAACAACGTCGCAAAAACATCCTCCGCCTGAAACATACCTTGGTATTTCTTTTTCCATCCTGCATCTTCTCTTTTCCAGATGAGCAGTGGTGTTTTATAATTCTCTAAATAAAAATTGTTGATCATTTTATTTCTGAGAGGAAAATATGTATAGGAAGACCCATGGTCAGCCATGATCATAATAGTCGTATTCTCTAACAGCCCTCTTTTCTTCAAGCCGTCAAATAACCTCTTCAAACACAGATCCACGTATCTTAAAGACAATTGGTAAATTATATTGCCTTTGAATCCAATCCCCAGATTCTCTATCAACGGCATCATATACTCAAGTTCTTCATCAACCAGCCGCGTCTCCGGAATATCATACGTGAAATACATCAGTCTGTTATGTGGCTCTTCCGTGTGCATAGATGCATAAAAAGGCTTACTCACATTCCGTTGATCTATACATGAAAACAATGCCTGTATCTGGTTCATCATCGATGCTTCCATCTGTCTCATAGCAGAGCCAGCATTATACCTTATAAATTTATTTCCAAAGAGACTCATTCCAAAACTCTCAAAGAATTTTATTACCCCCTTATCTGTTCCAGCTCCCCCTCTGTTTTTGTAATCCAATATGTATCCCAAATCCAGTCTGTTATTTTTTATGTTGGCCAGTAGTTCCTTCTCCTCTAGTTTCTTACAGAATGCTTTGTTTCTCGCGAAAACACTTTTTACGAATTCTTTTATCAGTATTTTTTCGTATTCATAATCATTCACTTTAGCCAGTGGGTGTTTCATTCCCAATATCAACATTGAGTCTATATATTCTTTCTTTTCTCTGACATATTTCTTATATTCTTTATAGAGTAAACCCTTCCCATCCACATTCGGGTTTTTTATTCTCTCAATTATGATGGATGATTCTTTGTTTCGAACATTTTCATAAAACAGCATCCAGCAATCAAACAACATATCAACAAACTTTTCCAAAACCTCATAATCCAATTTGTTTATGTTGTTACGCTTTAATTTGTCTGAATAATACCTGAGTTTTCCTTCCCAGATCGGTGAATAACGAAATCCACTGATATATATGGAATGATCGATGTATTGTTCAACTTTTGAACTAATAAGGTAATACGGATAATATAAACCTATAGTTTCATATCCTTCTTCCTTAAAAATCCTGTAATGATTATACTCCGAGCTATTTAAACCAAAAAAATATCCATAATCATCCAATGATTTGTTTCCGCAAAACAGGCCTTTCGTAGCCGCATCAGTATATGGCCCATAGGAATAAATGTTTTTGCAAAACAAAGAGGATCCAATAAGAGAGTCAATAAATGGTGTTGAACTTTCCTTCGTCCTTCCCACTCCGATACAATCACTAAATACGGAATCCACAAGAATAGTAATGACATTATTCATTTACACTGTTTACTCCTATCAGCCATTCTATTCCCATCTTTTTATTTTTTCTTTCTTCTGATTTTATTTAACTCGTTTCCAACTGCTGATGAGGGGTTGATACGCCAATAAAGAATACATAATACAGCATAAACAACAAATCCAACTGCAATCTCTAGCAGCACTTTTAACATCCCATCGCAAGCAAGGAACTGCTTTAATAAAACAATAACAAAATACATAATCAATCCAAAGACAAAATAGATAAGTACACTCATTTTCTCTCCGCGGCCAAGTCTTGTGATCTTTTTATCCGCATTCAAAATAAGATACAATAATACAATTCCTTCACACAGAATCGTCACCCATACTGCTCCAACAGCCCCATGATTTTTTATAACTATAATATCCAACAGAATATTCAGCACAGTCGTGATCAACGCTATGAAGGTGTAGCTTCTTTCTTTTTCATAAGGCAGATAATATCCCGTAAGCAAATGATTATTGTATGTTCGGATGACCAAAACTATACTTAACCAGTAGATCAAACCTGTACTTCTTTCATATCCTGCTCCGAGAAATAGCGGCACAAAGTCTTCAGATATACTTGCAATTCCTATGGCAATCGGACTTACCAGGAATGTGTAGACTTCGTTCATTTTTATATACAGATTCCTGTTTTTCAAAGGGTCCTCATTAATCAGTCTCGTTGCTCTGGAAAGAAAAACCGTCCCCAGTCCGATTATGATCCCTTTAGGTATATTGATGATCCGATCCGCATTATGGTAACACCCCGCTTCTGACAGCATGTTATACTTACCAAGGATTGTTACATCTACTTCATGAAACAAAGATGATGAAATTGTCGGAACAAAATAGAGAAAGACCGGAAACATCCTTCTCAAAACATCTTCTCGACGGGTTCTTACAAACGAAACTCTCTTTGCAACAAACGGCAAAACTATCACTGCTGAAAGCAAAGTAGTAATACACATAATCAGTGTATAGATTATCAGGGCATCTCTCCCTTTTACAAAAATGAATATCGAAAAAATCGTCAGTAGTTTGATCAGAAAGTCTCTTTTAACTGTTGTTTCAAACTCTTCCAGGCCAAACAATACCCAATTCACATCAAAAACACACGCTGCAATCCGAACACCCTGAATCAGAAATAAAGTAAGATATTTCCCCTCAAAGAATGTTACATAAAGGAAATAAGCGGCGAATGATGTTATCGATAATACAATTTGTATATTGTATATTTCAAAAAAGCATTTTGATCTTTTGTCTTTGTCTTCCGCACATTTTGCAATTTCTTTACATCCATATGTTGTAATCCCTAACATAGCCGCCAACGCAAAATAACTCGCAATCGAAAGCGTATATGAGAATTTCCCCACCCCATCTGCGCCTAAAGTCCTTGCAACATACGGGGTCGTTAAAAGAGGAGTCAACGTCGCTACGATATTATAAAAGGCTCGATAAAGCATATTCCTTTTAATTCTATTCATAACGACCTTCAGCAGAAACCCATTATAGAAAAATGAACACAGAAAAAAGACCCAAGGGCCTTTTCTTATTCATACTCATCCGCGAACTCGATCGCACCACGTATTCTCTGGGTTCTTCCGAAAAACTCCATTTCCAGAAGTGCACTTCGTTTGTGCAGATCCACTTTTTTGATATATTGTTCCAATCCGAACAGAGGCCCCCGAAGGATCCGAAATTTTCCGTTCTCCTTAATCCCATAAGAAATACCCATCTTTTTCTTTCCATCGGTAAGGCAGAGGATCCTTCGTTCCTCCTGTTCCGTCAGCGGGACAAAGGTATCTCCCGTTCGCAGCGGAAGCTGAAATATCCCTATCCTCTGAATATATGTCCGCAATTTTTCCGGCTCATCCATTTCAATAAAAAAATAGCCGGGGAACAGAGGCTTTTCCACACTTATCCAAACCTGCTGATGTTTCTGTCTTTCAACCCGTTTGGGGACCCAGTAGTCCCGGCACAGACTATCCGGCAGTTCCCTTTTCAGGCGCTCTACTGCCTGATCTTCTTTATTTGTATCTGTCCAGATTACGTACCACACACTTTTCTGATTGTTCTTCTCACCATACGCCTAAAACGCAAAAAGATGCCTGCGTCTACTGAAAGACGCCGCATCAATCCATTCTGACCTCTCGCCACGTCCGAGTACCAATGGTTTCTGCTTTCGTAACGAAATTTTTGTTTTTTCTAATACTTTCGCGTTTTTGACACTACCTTCTAAAGCACCAAAATCATACCATGTTGAGTGTTGTTTTGCAACTATTCTAGGTACTATTTTCACACTTTTATGAGTTTTACAATGAATCAAGAAAGGATAGGACTTTTATGAATGTGATCAACAAACTGAAAGAAATGACAGAAGAACGCGGCTGGTCGGAATACCGGCTCGTCAAAGAATCCGGACTCGCTCCTTCTACAATCTCAAATATATTCCATCGTAATACAACCCCCAGCATATACACTCTGGAGGAGCTCTGCAAGACATTCGATATCACGCTCTCCCAGTTTTTCAATGAGAATGATTCCTTGATCTATGCATCCGAAGAGCAAAACCGTTTATTGAAAATGTGGTCACATCTGAGTGAAAAACAACGAAGCCTGATGCTCGATCTCATAGAAACCATGGGATAAAACTTTGGCATACAAGAAAGGCTTGTAAACGAAAAAAAGAGGCGGATCCAATCCGCCTCTTTCATTCAAGAAATACAATTACTCTTCCCTGTCTTTTGCTACTCAGAACCCGAATCTCTTCTTCTTTCCTTTTTTCAGCTCCGGATCGGTGCCGCTTCCGTGCGCTGCACGGAAATTATCCGCGGCATGCAGTGAATCGCCCGTCTCGGCATCGAACTCGCGGAGGAGTTCCTGTGCCTTTTTGCTGAGCTTGACCGGCGTCTGCAGGATCAGCGTCACATAGTGGTCGCCACGGGTACGCGCATCGCGAAGCGACGGTACACCTTTACCGCGCAGCCGGACTCTGGTATCGGTCGTGGTTCCGGCCTTGACTTCATAGACGACCGGACCGTCCACCGTATCGATCACGACTTCACCGCCGAGCGCCGCTACCGCGAAGCTCATGGGTACGGCAGAATAAATATCCATGCCGTCACGCTGGAAGATCTTGTGCGGCTGTACGACGGCTTCTACGAGTACATCTCCGCGCGGTCCGCCGTTCTGTCCCGGCTCACCGAGACCGCTCATGCGCTTGCACTGGCCGTTGTCCACACCGGCAGGAAACTCGACTTCGTATTTTTTCCGCATCGCGACATAGCCGGTGCCGCGGCAGTCGGGACATTTCTCCCGTACGACTTTTCCTTTTCCGTTACACTCCGGGCAGGTCTGCACGTTCCGTACGACACCGAAGAAAGAGTTCTGCTCGAAAACGATCTGGCCTTTTCCGCCGCACTTGGTGCAGGTATCCGGCTTGGTGCCGGGCTTCGCTCCCGTGCCGCCGCAGGTCTTACAGGGATCCTTGATATTGAGTTCGATCTCCTTTTTGCATCCGAAGACTGCTTCTTCGAAGGTCATGCGGACGCTGGTACGGAGGTTGGCTCCCTTCATCGGACCGTTGCCGCCTCTGCGGGTGCTCCTTCCGAAACCGCCGCCGAAGATATCTCCGAAGATATCTCCGAAAATGTCTCCGAAATCCATACTGCTGAAATCAAAGCCGCCACCCGGGCCGCCGCCTTCAAATGCAGCATGTCCGAACTGATCGTACTGTCTGCGCTTGTCCGCATCACTCAGGACCGCGTATGCCTCGGATGCTTCTTTGAACTTCGCTTCCGCATCCTTATCGCCGGGATTCATATCAGGATGATATTTCTTCGCCAGCTTACGGTACGCCGCCTTGATCGTCGCGTCATCTGCAGTTTTCTCTACTCCGAGGACCTCGTAGTAGTCACGTTTTGTTTCTGCCATTTTGTTTCACCTTAACGCAAGAGTTTGCCGCCACGCATCCTTACAGGGCATGACGGCAAATCCGTTACCTTGCTTTGTCAGTTTAGATCTCCTTGAAATCTCCGTCGATGATGTCATCGGCACCGCCGTTGCCACCGTTTCCGCCGTCGGAAGAGCCGCCCGTGGAACCGCCGTTGCCGCCGCCCATGTTGCCCATGTTCGGACCTGCGCCTGCAGCACCCGCTGCACCGCCCATATTCTCATACATCTTCGTAAAGAGGCTCTGCGCCTTCTCCATCATCTTTTCCTGAGCTGCCTTGATCTCGCCGACCTGGTCTTCCGTCAGATCCTGATCCTTCGTCTTCTCGAGGAGATCCTTCAGGTTCTTCAGCTCATCTTCCAGAGCAGACTTCTCGGAAGCATCGATCTTGTCGCCGACTTCATTCAGCGCCTTCTCTACCTGGAAGACCATGGAGTCCGCATCGTTTCTCGTATCGATCGCTTCTTTACGCTTCTTGTCCTGCGCCTCGTACTCTGCTGCTTCCTTGACTGCCTTATCGATATCCTCGTCGGACATATTGGAGCCGGCCGTGATCGTGATGTGCTGCTCCTTGCCGGTACCGAGATCCTTCGCGGATACGTTTACGATACCGTTCGCATCGATATCAAAGGTAACCTCGATCTGCGGCACACCGCGGCGTGCAGGCGGGATACCGTCGAGACGGAACTGGCCGAGAGATTTGTTGTCCTTCGCAAACTGACGCTCACCCTGTACTACGTTGATGTCAACGGCCGTCTGGTTATCTGCTGCCGTGGAGAAGACCTGGCTGTGCTTCGTCGGGATCGTCGTGTTACGCTCGATCAGTCTGGTCGCTACACCACCCATCGTCTCGATGGAAAGCGAAAGCGGCGTGACATCGAGAAGCAGGATCTCACCGGCACCCGCATCACCTGCGAGCTTACCGCCCTGGATGGAAGCACCCAGTGCCACACACTCATCCGGGTTCAGGGACTTGCTCGGCTCTTTACCGGTCAGCTGACGGACCTTGTCCTGTACTGCCGGTACACGGGTGGAACCGCCGACGAGCAGTACCTGTCCGAGCTCGGACGGATTTAAGCCTGCGTCCTTCAGTGCGTTCTGTACCGGAACTGCCGTACGCTCGATCAGATCGTGGATCAGCTCCTCGAACTTTGCTCTCGAAAGGTTCATGTCGAGGTGCTTCGGTCCCTCTGCCGTAGCCGTAATGAACGGCAGGTTGATATTCGTGGTCGTGGAAGCGGAGAGCTCCTTCTTTGCTTTCTCTGCCGCATCCTTTAATCTCTGCAAAGCCATCGTGTCTTTGGAAAGATCGACGCCCTCTGCCTTCTTAAACTCCTCCAGCATCCAGTCCGTGATACGCTGGTCAAAATCATCACCACCGAGGCGGTTATCACCGCTGGTCGCAAGAACTTCGATGACACCCTCGCCGATCTCGATGATGGAGACATCGAAGGTACCGCCGCCGAGGTCGTAGACCATGATCTTCTGCTCTTTCTCGTTATCAAGTCCGTAAGCGAGTGCTGCTGCCGTCGGCTCGTTGATGATACGCTTAACATCCAGGCCTGCGATCTTGCCTGCATCCTTCGTTGCCTGACGCTGTGCATCGTTGAAGTATGCCGGTACGGTGATGACTGCCTCGGTGACCTTCTCGCCGAGATAGTTTTCCGCATCTGCTTTCAGCTTCTGCAGGATCATTGCGGAGATCTGCTGCGGAGAGTACTTCTTGTCATCGATCGTGCGTCCTCTGTCCGTACCCATATCTCTCTTGATGGAAGAAATGGTCTTGTCCGCATTCGTGACTGCCTGACGCTTTGCCGGCTCACCGACGAGACGCTCGCCCGTCTTCGTAAATGCGACAACGGACGGAGTCGTACGTGCGCCTTCCGTATTTGTGATGACAGTCGGCTTACCGCCTTCCATAACTGCCACGCAAGAGTTCGTAGTTCCTAAGTCAATACCGATGATCTTTCCCATGATTTTATCCTCCTTAATTGAATATTTTACTTTTTCCCCTGCGGACTATGTTCGCATTTCGCTTCGCTCATGCTCACCAAGTCCTCACTTAATTTGCCACCTTAACCATACTATGTCTTATCACATTCTCGCGGTAAGTGTATCCCTTCTGCAGTTCCTCTACGACCATGTTTTCGCCTACCGATTCATCATCCACATGCATCACTGCGTTATGCAGATTCGGATCGAATTCCTGTCCCACCGCTTCGATCGGCTTTACATCCAGCTTTGTAAGCTCATCCATCAGCTGGCGGTAGACCTTCTGGATCCCTTCGGCAAACGGTGTCGAGCTTTCCTCTTCCGAAAGTACCGCGATGCCCCGTTCGAAGTTGTCGACGACCGGCAGGAGTTTTTCCAGTACGCTCTTCGCTCCGGTCTCGAACATCGCTTCCTTTTCCTTTTCGGTACGCTTGCGGAAGTTTTCAAACTCCGCCATCTGCCGTACCACTTTATCGTTCAGCTCGGCGACCTGTTCTTTGAGCTTCTCTTTTTCTTTGTCTTTCTTTCCGAAAAGCCCTTTCTTTTCGCCGTCTCCGGAATCCCCGTTCTCTTCGTTTTCCGTTCCGGCCGTTTCCTCCGGACCCGCAGCCGCTTCTTCTTTTACTTCTGCGGCACTTTCCTCTTTCGCTTTTTCCTCTGCGGGTGCTGCTTCTTTTTCTTCCGCAGGTTCTTCCTGTTTCTCGGCCTTCTTATTTTCTTCCGCGGCTGCCTGCTTCAGGTTCTTGAGCTTCTCGATCGTTTCCGCTCTCGCCGCGTCCTCTCCGTGCTTTGCCTTTTTGTCCTTTGCCATGCCTCGTCATTCCTTCCTGTTTATTCTTGAAAGCCCGCTTCCGGATCTCCTAGCTTTTCTTATTGTAGATCCGTTCGAGTTCGTTCATCATCGTCTTCAGGCTGCCGACCACTTTATCATAATCCATCCGCTTCGGTCCGATGATCGCGATGCTGCCGCGCATCCCCTCTTCGAGCTCGTAGGTCGCCGTTACGACGCTGCAGTCCTTCATCGACTGGATCGGTGACTCCTCACCGATGTAGACCTGTATCCCGGTGTTGCCTTCTTCGGAAAGCTTTTCCGTAGCCAGTTTTGCGAGTGCCTTCTTTTCTTCAAAGGTGCTGATCAGCTCACTTGCTTTCTCATGATCCGCCAGCTCCGGATATTTAAAGATGTTGTTCGCGCCGCTGGTGTAGATCTCCAGCTCTTCCTCGCCGCGGATATTCTGTGCGACGGCGTCGATCACATTGCTGATGATGTCGCTGTGGATGCCCGCCTGCTCCTTCATCGCCGTGATCATCCCGAGGTTGATCTCTTCCAGCGCCAGACCCGTAAGGTGCGTGTTCAGCAGGAGGTTCAGCTTCAGCATCGTCTCATCGCTTAAAGGCTCCTCGATGCGGATCATCTCATTGCGGACGACATTGCCTTCGACAACGATGACTGCCAGGATCTGATGCTCATCCACCTTGGAAAGCTGGATGAACTTCAGGCGGTTGCCTTTGATCTGCGGCGCCGATACCATCGTCGCGTAATTCGTGTTGGTCGCCAGGACCTTCGCCACATTCTTGAGCACCCGGTCCATCTTGTCCTCGGTCTCAAGCAAAAGCCCCTTCAGCTCCTCGATCTCACGGTCCTTCTCCTCCATCATGCTGTCGACATAGAGGCGATAGGCCTGATCCGTCGGAATCCGTCCCGCCGAAGTATGCGGCTGTACGATGTAGCCGAGCTCTTCGAGATCCGACATCTCGTTACGGATCGTCGCGGAGCTTAAGTTCAGATCCGTATATTTTGAGATCGTCCGGGAACCTACCGGCTCTCCGGTCTCAAGATAATTACGGATGACCGCATGCAGGATCTTCTTTTTTCTTTCGTCCAGTTCCGCCTGCATACCGCAGCTCCTTTCTGATTTGTTAGCACTCGATGCTTTGGAGTGCTAACATCCTTTAAATAAAATAGCACTCTTGCGAGTGCTTGTCAATAAAAACTTTTGGAGATTTTTATGCCAGAAAACCTCTGTTGGTACCCGCTGCCGAACTGTCGGTATTCAGATCCCCCCTGCCGTAGGTCATCCCGGCATAAACGGTATCCGCGTTCTGCATCAGAGGCGCAGAGGTATCCTGTTTCGCCACTTCCGCATACGCATCACGGAGGCGCTTCATCACGCTCCGGGCATGATCGAGACCCGCCGGATCCCTTCTGACATCCGCTTTGATCAGTTCTCTCTCGACATAACGGTAAAGCTCGCAGGTGCTCTTTGCGATATCATAATCCATATTCAGGGAATCGATCAGCTCATTCAGAACATTCCTGCTGTTCCGGATCGAGTCGCGGAGCTCCTCGCTCTTCGGCGCGCTCGCCTTCACCTCTTCCATATAGGAAAGAAACATATCATAAAGAATGACTACGAGACCGCTCTTATTCGCCTGTGAGATCCGCAGCATGAAATCCTGCTTGGTTTCATTTGTCATATCGGATACGCCCGTTCCTTTCTGTATTTATACGGATAGCGGCCCGTCGGATACCGGCGAGCCGTTTTTCTTTGTCCCTGATCTTACTGAAGAAGCTGCAGTACGTGCTGCGGGCGGTCATTCGCCTGCGACAGCATCGAAACGCCGGCCTGTACGAGTACCTGTCTCGTCGTATACTCCGTCATTTCCTCCGCCATATCCACATCCATGATACGGGAGTAGGAAGCCGTCAGGTTTTCGTTGGAGACATCCACGCTGTCCGAATTGTGCTCCAGACGGTTCTGGTACGCGCCGAGCTTTGCACGGATATTGCTGATGTAGTCAATGCCGGACTTCACACGGGTGATCGCATCCTGTGCGGAATCAAAGGTCTTAATGTCCATGCGGATCATTTCCGTCGTACTGCTGCTGGCAGACATCCCCATCCACTCCAGTCCCATGTTTCTTAAAGAAACCGTAGGGATCTGGATCGCCAGTTCCTGGCCTTCATTGACGCCGGTCTGGATCTTCATCGGTCCCATGCCGGTGATATCGACATTCACAGTATCTGCCAGATCCGTAGGATCTATTGTCATCTGCAGGACAAAGTCCCCGGCCCCTTTCATCGTGATCAGATCGCCCTTGTCGTTGACCTCAAACTGGTCCGTGACCAGATTGCCATTCTTATCCGTCAGTTTTGCCGTATTCGACGTAAGATCATATTCAAACTTATATTCACCGACCGGAACGTCGCTGGTATAATAATTTACCTTGCAATTGGCATTATTGGTATATCCCTTCAGATCCCAGGTCCCGTCCAGCAGGGGCTGGCCGTTAAACTCCGTATCCTTTGCGATACGCTTGATCTCTTCCATCAGCTGCTGAGCTTCTTTATCCAGCGTTTCCCGGTCCGCATCGAGCGTCGTATCGGTAGATGCCTGGACTGCCAACTGGTTTAAACGCTGCAGGATAGAGTGCACTTCACTGAGCGCGCCGTCTGCCGTCTGTACGACGGAGATCCCGTCCTGCGTGCTCATGCCCGCCTGCTTAAAGCCGCGGACCTGCGAATCCATACGGTTGGCGATCGCCATCCCGGCCGGATTGTCCTTTGCTTCATTGATCTTTAATCCCGTGGAAAGCCGCTGCAGCGAACGCGACAGCAGACTGTCATTATGATTGAGTGCCTTATTGGAAATCACCGCGGAAGTGTTGTAATTGATACGCATAAACGACTCCTTTCCTGACAGCCTTCCGTGGCTTTTCCTCTATTTTTGCATCCGGTTCCCTCCGGATGATCCTTTTTTCTCAGGCTCCGATCGTGGTTAAGAAGATCTTCGCCGCCCGGTACAGCACCGTTGTGTCGACGCTGCTATTTCTTTCATCGGACAAAACGGCGGAAATGTTTAGAGCCGCACGTTCGGAAGTTGCAAAATAAAGCTCCCCGAGCTCCAGGCCATTCTCCGAAAAGCGCTCCCGCAGGATCCCTTCCAGTCCGGAGAGCCGCTCCGTGCCCTCTTCACTCCCGCAGACCGCATATCCCTGCAAAGCGCCCGATGCTAAAGCACTGAAACGCGCTCGCACATGTCCGTACTGCGATGTCTCCATACGGATCTCCGCATCCGCCGTCTGACGGCCCTCATGGACGATGCGGACATTGACCGTGGTCTCTTCCCCTTCCAGGAGCATCGGGATATCGTAGGATTCCTCTCTGGAAAGCGCCCCGGCAACTCCGATCTGCTTCATCATCAGGCTGTATCTGCGTACATCGATCGTATCCGTGCTCGTCTCCATCGCCTCACCGACGGTCTGTTCCATCAGCTCCGTCATCCGGGAATAAGCTTCCTGCGCGCTCTCCGGTGAGGTAAAGGATTCCAGGGTGTCCGCGATCGCCGCTTCCAGTGCCTTTTCGGCATCCGAAGCGCCTTCTGCCGATAAACGCTCCGTATCCGCTGCCGTTTCCTCCGTCGCAGCGCCGTGAATAGCCCCGGATACTCCGGAAACACGCTCACTCAAATGTCTTGCCGCATCCTTCACACCCCGGTGCAGGCTGCCGCGGTCTTTCCGGTTCTCGTTAAGGCCGAGCACATGATCTGCGGAAGCCGGCAGCTGCATCTGCTGCAGTTCCTCATAAACCTCAATCGGTACCCCGGAAGCCTCTTTGAGCTCTTCCTCTGCGCTGAAATAAGATCCTGCCGCATAGGCCGCTTCGATCTGCTCGTCGATTCCGTTTGTTACTGTACTTGTGACCCCGTCCAGGTCATCATTCACGCTGATATCCATGCCCCGGTCCCTGCGGCTTCGCACCGCTGTCATCAGATTGGAAAAGCTCAGCTCCGTCCCCTGCTTTAATAGTGTACCGACCGCAGCCGTATCGTGCTTCCCGATCTGGTGGAGCATGCGGTAGATCCCGATATAGGATTCCTTCTCCTCGGACGTGATCGCATTTTTCTGCTCAAGACGCACGAGATATTCGCTGTATTTCTCACCGGTGGGCGCGATGCCGTCCGTGACCCGGCTCAGTCTGCGGTCCAGCTCATCCATCGTAAGGCGCATGGGATTTACTCCCTCACGGATCATCTGAAGCGTCACGGCCGGTGTCATCCGCTCCGTGATATCATTGACCGTACGGTATGCTTCCTTTACCGCGTCGATATTCTCCGCGCTGAGCTCCATTTCATTATATCCGAGGATGCGCACGGCACGCGCATTTTCCTCCGTTTGCTCGATCCCAAGCTCCTTCATCAGGGAGTCCGCGCGGTCAAAAGCGCTGCGCAGGCTGTCTCCGAGATCCGCACGCGGCACCGTCATCATCGTCTCATAGCGCTCCCCTGCTGCCGCAAATGCCAGCTGCGCGCTCTTTGCGCTTTCCGTATACTGCGTCAGGGTGACGGTCGTGATACTTGATCTGCGGACCAGCAGATCTCCCACGACAGAGACCGGCATCCCGGGGATCTCCGACACGGCTCTCGTCGTCTCATCAAAGATCGAAGATCGGAGTGCCGCTTCCGCATCGTCCTTTGCTTCAAAGGTACGCTGCATGATCTCTTTTTCCATGCTCTTTAAGTCTTCCACGAGGCGGGACAGTTCCGTCGTATCCAGCGCCACTCCCCGCTTTAAGAGCCGGAGGTTGACCTCCACCGTCATCGTAAGACGGACCTCTGCAACCTGTCTTCTGGCCGTGATCACACGGGCTTCCGAAGATTCGGTCTTCGGACTTTCTGCCGGAATCTGCGCCGCTTTTGCGGAAAGGTTTTTGATCGTCAGGGGAAGCTCGCTTTCCGCGATCCGGTCGACGTCCTCATCGGATACACTGTCGATCGCTTCCTTAGCCGCCACTGCCTGCTCCAAAAGAGTGCGGTCTTCCGTCAGATCTTCCTTCAGTGCCGGTACGGCATCGGAAAGTGCCCGCGCCGCAACATCCGCGATCTTTGCATCGCTCATCGGAAGCTGCAGTTCATCGAGCTTTCTCATTGCCAGATAGTTTTCTTCCGTCAGGGAGACTCCCTGGGAAAGCATACGCTCAGCGGTTGCGAGTCTTTCGTCCGTCACTTCATCCCCTGCGCGCAGGATCAGCTTTTCCGTCTGCTCCCGGAGTGCAGCGGTATCCTGCGTCGCTGCCGTCCTGCCGAGATACTGCCCGGTCTGCACGTAGCCGGCTGCTTTCCCCGCAGGTACTCCGGACGCACTGTGCGCCGCAAGGTATAGGTTTTCCGCTGTCGGCTGAAGTGCATGCTCTACCAGATAGTTCTTTGCACCGTCCGTCAGCTCCGTGATCTTCTGCATGGTATCGCGAAGCTCCGCCGCCTCTTCTGCCGCCGTCTCGCTCAAAGGCACATTTTGCGCGGAAAAAGCACGGGTCAGCTCCGCCGCATAGGCTTCGCTCCCGGTGATCTGTATCAGCTGTTCCGAGGAAAGATCATCGTTGTATCCGCGGATGACCTTGCCGGCAGCCGCCATACGGGCCTTGATCTTGTCTACGGTATTGACCACGTCCTCCGGATCCGTCTCCTGCGGGCGGTAGCCGTCTTTTGCCAGCTCCCCGTAGGCCTCCGGCGACATCGTGTTGGAAGCCAGGACCATATAGTCCTTTTTCGCCTGCGCGCCCGCCGCGTTCATCTCCGCCGTCATTTCGACGCTTTCTTTTTTGCCGTCGTCCAGGATCGTATCCGTACGGCCCGCACCTTTCAGGTCCAGGCGGAATGCGTCGGTCGCCGCCACGCTGTGCGCTCCGGCCGCATGGTTTGATGCCTGCTGCGTCTTTTCATAAGCCGCAACACCCGCATTTTTATTAAGATTCTGTTCTCTGATGGATTCGTTACCGATCTGAAGATTCATATCATTCCCCCGATGCTGTGCATATCTGTATTCAAAAAGTAGTGAGGCCTGACCCTCACTACTTATTTCGACCCCGAAAGGTTATTTCTTTAGATGCTTAAGCTCCGTCATCTCAATAAGAGAAAGAGTATACCGCGGCTCCGTACGGCGGAAGATCAAAGATCAGACCGTAGGGATGTCCGTCACAGCCGTTTTCCAGCTCCTGTGCCTTGAGTTCGGCCGGAAGTTCATGACCGTTACCCGCAAAACGGGTCTCATCGGAGTTCAGGACCAGTTTGTACTTGCCCTTTTTCGGGACCCCGACGCTGTACTGCTCGCGCATGATCGGCGTCATGTTCAGGACAAAGACCATGTTGTTCTTGCCGTCTTTGGATTTGCGGATAAAGCTGTAGGTGCTGCGATAAGAGTCATTCGCATTGATCCACTCGAAGCCGTCCCGGCTGTCATCCAGCTCATAGAGGCAGCGGTTCGCGCGGTAGATCTTCAGGAGTTCCTTCACATATTCGAGCATTCCTTTGTTCAGCTCGTTTTCCAGCAGGAACCAATCGAGTTCGCGCCGCTCGCTCCACTCACGCTCCTGGGCAAAATCCTGTCCCATGAAGAGCAGCTTTTTCCCGGCATGTCCGAACATAAACGCATATCCGACACGCAGGTTCGCATATTTATCGACCTGATAGCCCGGCATCTTGTTGACCATCGAGCACTTCAGGTGTACGACCTCGTCATGCGACAGCGGCATGATATATTTTTCCGCACAGTTGTAACTCATGGCGAAGGTCATCTTGTTGTGATTATCCTTACGGAAATAAGGATCCAGCTTCATATAATCGCAGAAATCATGCATCCAGCCCATGTTCCACTTAAAGGTGAAGCCGAGTCCGTCATCCTCGGGCGCCGCAGTGACTTTCGGCCAGGCCGTAGACTCCTCGGCGATGGTCATCGCTCCGTTATTCAGTCCGCGGATCACGCTGTTTAAATGCTTGAAGAACTCGATCGCATCGAGATTCTCGTTTCCGCCGTATTTGTTTGCGACCCACTGTCCGTCCTGCTTTCCGTAGTCCAGATACAGCATCGAAGCGACCGCATCCACGCGCAGACCGTCGATATGGAACTCGCGGATCCAGTAGAGTGCATTTGCGATCAGGAAATTGCGTACCTCTGTCTTCTGATAGTTAAATATCTTCGTGCCCCAATCCGGATGCTCGCCGAGTCTCGAATCCGGATGCTCGTATAAAGGCTCGCCGTCGAAATCCGCCAGGCCGAACGCATCCCGCGGGAAATGCGCCGGTACCCAGTCCAGGATCACGCCGACACCCGCGTTGTGAAGCTTATTGACCAGATAAGCAAAATCTTCCGGCGTCCCGTAACGGGAGGTCGGTGCATAATATCCCGTGACCTGATAGCCCCAGGAACCGTCGAAAGGATGCTCCGCAATGCCCATCAGTTCGACGTGCGTATATTTCATTTCATTTAAATATTCAACGATACGGTCCGCAAACTCTCGATAATTATAGAAACCGTCCTCCGTACCGTCCGGATGTTTCATCCAGGATCCGATATGGCACTCGTAGATCGCCATCGGCTCGGCAAAGTAATTCTTTTGGGCGCGTTCCTCCATCCATTTGTCATCATCAAAACGGATCTTGTGGATGTTGTAGACCACAGACGCCGTACCGGGCCGGAGTTCCGCATAATTTGCATAAGGATCCGCTTTATAGATACCCTCTCCGCTCGCGGTCGTTATATAGAACTTGTACAGATCGCCTTCCTTAACATCCGGGATGAACGTCGCATAAATACCGCCCTCTCCGAGTCGTTTCATCGGATGTGCAGCGGTATTCCAGCTGTTGAAGCTGCCTACCACTGCGACTGCCTGCGCATGCGGTGCCCAGGTAGCAAAAAAGACGCCCTTCTTCCCGTCCTTCGTGCACGGGTGAGCGCCCAGTTTCTTATAAATATCGTAATGCGAGCCCTGTCCGAAGACATACTGATCCGCATCGGAAATAAAGACAGTCTCTTCCTGTAATGACTTTAACGGCTTTCCCTCCGCCTTTTTCGTCGCCATAATGTAACCCTCCGTATGGTAATTTGCGGGATTCCCCAAAATTCCCGCATACGTAGAAAGTATATCATAAAGCGGACGCCTTCGCAAGTATATATACGGTCAGCTTATTTGTATCCCGTGCTTTAAATACGAGGTACATACATATAAATCTGAATTTCCAGAAAACCTGATAAAATCAGGTGTTTCAGGCAAAAAAATGTGGAGAAAACGCTGTTTCTCCACAAAAATCTGATGAGCCACGGGGGAATCGAACCCCCGACAACTTGATTAAAAGTCAAGTGCTCTACCGACTGAGCTAGTGGCCCTTGTTATAAGAGAAAAGCAGAAAAGCATTTTGCCTCTCTGCTCTTGTCAGTGCCCAGAGCCGGAATCGAACCAGCGACACGAGGATTTTCAGTCCTCTGCTCTACCAACTGAGCTATCTGGGCTGAGCGGAGCACTTAGTGAGGACGAGCACTTTGTGCGATGTCCGAACTTAGTGCGTGCCATATCGGACACTTAACGAAGACGAGTGTGAAACACGAAGTCTGAGTTTAGTAGTCCGATAGATAAAGCCGATCAGATGGCGTTGCCATCACCGGCTTGCATAGCGGGGACAGGATTTGAACCTGCGACCTTTGGGTTATGAGCCCAACGAGCTTCCAGACTGCTCCACCCCGCGATGGTCATGAGGAAAACTCCTCTAAAATGGGCGGAGGTGGATTCGAACCACCGAAGGCAGTGCCAACAGATTTACAGTCTGCTCCCTTTGGCCACTCGGGAATCCGCCCATATTCTTTTGTAAATGTTCTACTTACAAAAATGGAGGCTACAGGGTTCGAACCTGTGACCCCCTGCTTGTAAGGCAGATGCTCTCCCAGCTGAGCTAAGCCTCCATTCGCTCCAAAGAAATCTTTGGAAGCGACCCAGATCGGACTCGAACCGACGACCTCCGCCGTGACAGGGCGGCGCTCTAACCAACTGAGCCACTGGGCCATTTTAAGGGATGTACCCTCAAAACCGAACACAGAACCCGGGAACCTGGTACGCTATACTTGCTTCCGCTCCTTGCCCCGTTACTAAACTCGGCCTTCGCTTTCGCTCGTCCTCGTTAAGTATCGGTGCATGGCACGCACTAAGCTCGGATCTCGCTTGCGCTCATCCTCGCTAAGTGCTCCGCACAGATCAAGCTTTCGACCGATTAGTGACACTCCGCTGCGTATGTTACCACACTTCCACTCATGCCCTATCTACCTTGTCGTCTTCAAGGGGTCTTATTAATTGGGATATCTCATCTTGAGGGGGGCTTCACGCTTAGATGCCTTCAGCGTTTATCCCTGCCGGACTTGGCTACCCTGCGATGGAGTTGGTCTCCAACAGGTACACCAGCGGTCCGTCCATCCCGGTCCTCTCGTACTAAGGACAGCTCCTCTCAAATATCCTCCGCCTACGCCGGATAGGGACCGAACTGTCTCACGACGTTCTGAACCCAGCTCGCGTACCGCTTTAATGGGCGAACAGCCCAACCCTTGGGACCTGCTCCAGCCCCAGGATGCGATGAGCCGACATCGAGGTGCCAAACCACTCCGTCGATGTGAACTCTTGGGAGTGATAAGCCTGTTATCCCCAGGGTAGCTTTTATCCGTTGAGCGATGGCAATCCCACTTTATACCACCGGATCACTAAGTCCTACTTTCGTACCTGCTCCACCCGTCGGTGTCGCAGTCAAGCTCCCTTCTGCCTTTGCACTCTTCGGATGGTTTCCGACCATCCTGAGGGAACCTTTGAGCGCCTCCGATACCCTTTCGGAGGCGACCGCCCCAGTCAAACTCCCCGCCAGACATTGTCCCCCGCCCGGGTCACGGGCGCAGGTTAGAAACCCAGTACTGCAGGGGTGGTATCCCAACGGCGACTCCACAATGACTGGCGTCATCGCTTCATAGTCTCCCACCTATCCTGTACGTGCAGCACCGAATCCCAGTATCAAGCTGGAGTAAAGCTCCATGGGGTCTTTCCGTCCTGGCGCAGGTAACCAGCATCTTCACTGGTACTTCAATTTCACCGGATGCATCGTTGAGACAGTGCTCAGATCATTACGCCTTTCGTGCGGGTCGGAACTTACCCGACAAGGAATTTCGCTACCTTAGGACCGTTATAGTTACGGCCGCCGTTTACCGGGGCTTAAATTCGATGCTTCGTTGCCTGACATCTCCTCTTAACCTTCCGGCACCGGGCAGGCGTCAGCCCATATACCTCACCTTTCGGTTTCGCATAGACCTGTGTTTTTGCTAAACAGTTGCCTGAGCCTATTCTCTGCGGCCTGCTTTCGCAGGCACCCCTTCTCCCGAAGTTACGGGGTCATTTTGCCGAGTTCCTTAACGATGCTTCTTCCGTCGGCCTTAGGATTCTCTCCTCATCCACCTGTGTCGGTTTACGGTACGGGTACGATATACGCAATAGCGGCTTTTCTCGGCAGCCGGAATCAGGTGCTTCGCTACTTTAAGTTCGCTCCGCATCACGCCTTTGCCTTATGCGGCGGATTTGCCTACCGCACGGCTCCTGCGCTTGCACGGGTGTTTCCTTTCCCCGCTCACCTTATCCTTCCGCGTCCCCACAGTTCTGATATATCGCAGTGCAGGAATCTCCACCTGCTGTCCATCGGCTACGCCCTTCGGCCTCGCCTTAGGTCCCGACTTACCCAGGGCAGATCAGCTTTACCCTGGAAACCTTGGATATTCGGCCGTAAGGATTCTCACCTTACTCTCGCTACTCATTCCGGCATTCTCTCTTCCCATTCCTCCACTGCTCCTTATCGGTACAGCTTCAATGAAATGGCAATGCTCCTCTACCAATGGTAAACCATTCCTAAGCTTCGGTGTCGTGTTTCAGCCCCGGACATTTTCGGCGCAGGACCTCTCGACTAGTGAGCTATTACGCACTCTTTAAATGAGTGGCTGCTTCTGAGCCAACGTCCTAGTTGTCTCTGAAATCCCACATCCTTTACCACTTAACACGCACTTTGGGACCTTAGCTGTAGGTCTGGGCTGTTTCCCTTTTGACTACCCAACTTATCTCGTGCAGTCTGACTCCCGTACATCATCTAAACGGCATTCGGAGTTTGATATTCTTCGGTAGACTTTGACGCCCCCTAGGAAATTCAGTGCTCTACCTCCGCTAGACTAATACGAGGCTAGCCCTAAAGCTATTTCGAGGAGAACCAGCTATCTCCGGGTTCGATTGGAATTTCTCCCCTACCCACAACTCATGCCCACCCTTTTCAACGGATGTGGCTTCGGACCTCCACTGCCTTTTACGGCAGCTTCATCCTGGTCATGGGTAGATCACCCGGTTTCGGGTCTGCGTTCGCTGACTTAATCGCCCTATTCAGACTTGGTATCCCTTCGGCTCCGGATCTTAAATCCTTAACCTTGCCAGCAGCCGCAACTCGCCGGACCGTTCTACAAAAAGTACGCGGTACACCCTCCTGTAGATGGGTGAACCACAGCTTGTAAACACAGGGTTTCAGGTTCTCTTTCACTCCCCTCCCGGGGTCCTTTTCACCTTTCCTTCACAGTACTATTCTCTATCGGTCACCGGGTAGTATTTAGCCTTCGGGGGTGGTCCCCCGGTATTCCATCAAGGTTCCTCGTGTCTCGATGTACTCTGGATCCTGCTGTCTTCCCTTAACTTTCGCTTACACGTCTTTCACGCTCTGTGGATGGTCTTTCCAGTGCCATTCAGCTAGCTTTGGGAATAACGTTTGCAGTCCGAACCCCGCAGTGCATGCACCACGGTTTGGGCTCTTCCGATTTCGCTCGCCGCTACTTTCGGAATCACGGTTGTTTTCTCTTCCTCACCCTACTTAGATGTTTCAGTTCAGGTGGTTCCCTCCGTACACCTATGGATTCAGTGCACGGTACATGGAGTTTGTCCATGTGGGTTTCCCCATTCGGAGATCCACGGATCGCGGGATATGTGCTCCTCCCCGTGGCTTTTCGCAGCTTGTCACGTCCTTCGTCGGCTCCCGGTGCCAGGGCATCCGCCCTGTGCTCTAATTCGCTTGATCATGTATGTATAGCGTTACATACTAATTCTTGAAACGTCTGCTTCCGCTTTCGTTTCTTTGCTTGAATTATTTCGGTTCTCGATATTTGTCATAACCGCTCCTGTTACAGACGGTTATGATGTTGCTCTGTATTCGGTTTTCAAGGTACAATCGTCAGATCACTCTGACTATGGGCTTGAGAAGACTCGAACTTCCGACCTCACGCTTATCAGGCGTGCGCTCTAACCGGCTGAGCTACAAGCCCCCATTTTTCAATGGGATATGAATGCTTTGGAACTACGCCACAGGACTCGCAGATCTTCGACCTGCTTCCGTAGCTACGCCGCGGGATTCGCAGATCTTCGATCTGCTTCATCACGGATGCTCTTCGAGCATCCTAACGTATCCACTGTCACACGTCGCCCGACAAGCAAGCTTGTCGTTCGCCGTCTGCCAGCGGCTACGCCGCGGCTGTTCTCTTCGCTATTTTCGTGGAGAATAAGGGATTCGAACCCTTGACCCCCTGCTTGCAAGGCAGGTGCTCTCCCAACTGAGCTAATTCCCCAAAGGAACTGGCAGCCACCTGCTCTCCCATACCGTCTCCAGCATAGTACCATCGGCCGCTTAGGTCTTAACCATCGTGTTCGGGATGGGAACGGGTGTGTCCCCTAAGCGCATCGCC
>Ga0247610_10000663_pt1 | contig 47038 bp, 41 predicted proteins | sample 174DNAGHGhighgp2_FD_193483 | JGI IMG/M metagenome (GOLD analysis project Ga0247610, IMG submission 193483) | Sheep rumen microbial communities from Palmerston North, Manawatu-Wanganui, New Zealand - 1742 DNA GHGhigh gp2 | ecosystem: Host-associated > Mammals > Digestive system > Stomach > Rumen...
GCAAATGGGTTACTGCTCCTCCTTGTTGCATCAGTTGCAGAACCAATTTCAGCACCTTCCAACATAAAGTTATTAATAGCCGCCGAAGCCTTTTCTGCGCTATTCTTAGAGGCTTTTCTAGTCTTTTTTCTACGTAAAATAAACGCATTTTCATATTTTTCAGAATCTGTTATAGCTGCTTCAATTGCCTCAATCATATGCACAGCATAATCACGGGCCACTGCACTGGAACGTTCTTCGTTTCCATGATATTTTTCTTTTATTTTATCAACATTTTGCATCATATTTTCGTAATATTCACGACCGCGACTTTCAATTCGCTGCGTTACAGGATTAACATCCTTTATTTGTTTTGTTTTTGATGAAAATGCCTCTCTGAGAATTTTTACATCGGTTTCACTTCCGCTCGCAAATCGTTCCATTTCTGTTAGACGTTTTCTGATTGTTTCATTTACATAACCATCACCGGCAACCAAAGGCTTCATTTCATCAACTTTTTCTTTGATTTTGGTTTTTAATTCTGCCGGTTCCATTTTTTTCTTTTTATCGTCTTTTAATATATCTTCTATTTCTTTTATTTTCTTAGTGACGTCTTTTGGAAGCTCAAATTTTTCATCAACCAGAGATTCATCAATTGTAGCTAATGCAACTGACAATGAGCGGAAAAGCACTTCTTTATTTAATAGATCTTGCATAAATTCCGGACATTTTTTGAAATTTTCCCACTTTTGTGCCTCCGGCGATGAAGGATTAGATGTTGCTGTTCTTTCCATTTCTAAAATACTATCAAAAAATTCCGGTTGACCTCGCCACTCTTTCCATTGCAACTCTTCCCCCGCTTTTGAACGTTCAACATTATCCAATATTTCCGCATGAGCCTTATCGTGTACAGATTTTAATTTATTGATATTTTTTACATATTTTTGTTTGATATCTTCCCCATAGTCAAAAACTGATTTTTTCTTATCTTCTTTGTTTTCTCTTTTGATACCTCCGGATTCTTGTGCCCCATAAAATACAAAATCAGCAAAATCCAAAGTTGTATTAACTACCCATCTGGTTGGTCTTTCTATAGTCCATTCTACCCACCAACCCCAAAATATTTCCATTATATTGTCATCTTTTTTCTTGGTAAGTTCGAATTTACCATGGTCTGGAGCTTTGTGACCGATAGTAGAACCACCGCCGCCTGATTCTTTTTGTCCTTTTTGCTTGCGATCCCTTAATTCTAGGTTGTCATAAGCATGTGATTCTCCGTCAAATTCTTCTGCAGGACTATCTCCACCTGTCGGAGGAGTGTTTTCCCCTGATGGTTGTGGTGATGGAGGAGTGTTATCACCCGGTGCCGGAGGCGTATTATCTCCTCCGGATGGAGATGGAGAATCGCCGTTTGTTGGAGGAGGATTCTCTCCAGTTGTTGCTTTATCAAGATCATCTTTTTGTTTTTTGATTAAATCATCAAACTGGTCTAAAGGATTATTTGTATCAGGCATCTTATTCTCCTCTGTTTTTATTTATATTTTACCTTAACATAAAAACAACTATTTGTCCACTTTAAACAACAAAGGTTTAGAAAAAATCAAACTTTTAGGTTTTTAATGAATTTACCTATCTTTTGATTAACTTTTATACCATCTTCAGGAGTGACTTTAATTAATCCGAAAAACTTGGGTTTTAGCTTTTCCACTTCAATACGCGAAAACATGGCCGGATTTTTGGTTAAAGCATCAAACGCACCATCAGCATCTTTTTGCGCTGCACGAAAGTAATTATTGATTAGTTTATCTGCATCTATTGGAAAGTTCTTCTCTTTAAGCTTCTGAATAAACATGTTTTTTCTTTCTTGCAATTCCATATATTCTTCATATAGCTCTCTTTTAATTTTATTTTTCAACAATAATTCTTTCTTTTGTTCATAGCTTACTTCACATATTTCTATATTTATCAGAATTTCAACGTAAGAAATTATTGCTAATTGCATGTATGTATCGTTTAGACTTTCTGCAAACGATAAAAATTCTTCATCTCCGGCATCCGGTGATAATCTTTTCATATTTTCAGGATCATATTTATTTATAACATCCCAACAAGCTAGTAAATACTGAGCAATTTTTTTACCTACACTCGGTTTATAATTAGGTATTAGCATAGACTCTTCATAATCTGTTTGCGGCATTTTTAAATTTTTATTACTTGCCATGGCTGTCACACCATCTTTAAAATTAGAGACAGCTCTTGCTAATTCTTGTTCCTCGGCTTTTAGGCTGTTTGTATCTTCTGTTTCAGGAGTTACAGATTCACTTATCAAAGAATCCAATTCTCCACTTGGTGATGAAGTTGTTTGCGGTGTGTTTACGAATCCATCTAATCCCCCCGAGGAATTGCTTACCGGTGCGCTGACAAAACCATCTAATCCACCTGTCTGGTTTTCTACAGGTGCTGACATAAAGCTATCCAACCCCCCGCTGTTATTTGATGTTTCCAAATTATCCTGTGATGAACCGGTTTCTGTAGTTGATACTAAACTATCCAAGCCCCCAGTAACGTTATTTGACGTCATAGTAAGATCATCAAGACCGCCTGTTGGTTGCTGTTGTGGAGAATTTTGTGTATTTTGCGGTGCTGATGAAACAAGTGCATCTAAGCTACTCTTTTCTTGTTGCGAAGGAACTTGTTGAGGTTGAGGTGATGAGCTAATTATCTCATCTTCATCATCTTGCGATATAAAATCGTTTAACAATTTTGCAAATTCATCTTCCAAATTGACATTTGCTGATGATTGTTGTGTATTGGGCTTTGCAGGCGTATTTGGTTCATCTGGGGATAAAAAAGAATCTAATCCGTTCCCATTTTCTGCCATTTTTATTCTCCTTTTTTACTGAATTTTCAGCACAATTATATTCTTGATTTATATATACCTTTATATTATTTTATTTCTAAATTGGTGAAAATATACTTAATATGACTGTGATGACAGAAGAAAATAATAATATTTTTTATACACCCGCTGTTTCTATGGAAAATTGTAAAGTTCGCATAGATAAGTATATTACAGACTGCATACCTGAATTTTCCCGTTCTCAGGTACAAAGATTGATTGAAGAAGGCTATGTTTTTGCTGACGATGTTCTCATTACAGATAAAAACTTTAAGACAAGAGTAGGTGATATTTATCAGATTTTATTACCAGAGCCTAAGGAGGCAGCACCCTTGGCTGAAAACATTGAGCTTGATATTTTATATGAAGATGATGATTTAATAGTGGTAAATAAACCGGCAGGGATGACTGTTCATCCAGCGGCAGGTATTTATAGCGGAACTTTGGTTAACGCTCTTTTATATCATTGCAAAGGCTCTCTTTCCGGCATTGGCGGCGTGGCGCGTCCGGGAATTGTCCATCGTATAGATAAAAATACCAGTGGTATTTTAGTTGTTGCTAAAAATGATCTCACTCATCGTGGATTGGCTGAGCAGTTTTTTGTGCATTCCATTGAACGAACATACTATGCAATTTGTTACAGTGTACCTGTACCCCCTAAAGGAACTATTGAAGGAAATATTGCAAGAAGCGCTTACGATAGAAAAAAAATGGCTATTGTTAAAACTGGTGGAAAGACCGCTATTACACATTATGAAACTATTGAAAATTATCGAAATGCCGCATCCTTAATTAAATGTCAGTTGGAAACAGGGCGCACACATCAAATAAGAGTACATCTTTCAAGTATCGGTTGTAATCTCATCGGCGATGATGTTTATACAAAAGCAAAAAAGACATCTATTCCTATTTCTGAACCGACAAAAACTTTTATTAATACTTTTCCAAGACAGGCTCTGCATGCTTATTCTCTTGGTTTTATGCATCCAAAGACTAATGAATATTTAAGTTTTTCTGCAGATTTTCCTCAAGATATGCAAATTCTCTTGAATAAATTACGCACTTATAAACTTTAGTTCTGAAAATTATATACTAAAGTCTAGATTGTGGAAAATTTTTTGTAATTGTATTTTCTCTAATAGTCAACATTTAGGAGAAAAAGCATGAAAACGCAACTTATTCTAAACGGACTTGACTTTTCACCAGAGGAAAACCTCTCTCGTTATTTACAATCTATCAAAAAATTTCCAATTTTAACGCCTGACGAAGAATTTGAAATGGCTTCTTTATATCAGCAAAATAAAGATAAAGATATTGCATATAAACTCATTACTTCACATTTGCGTTTGGTGGTTAAAGTTGTTTCAAAATACCGCGGATATGGACTACCTATCGGGGAAATGATATCTGAAGGAAATATCGGGTTAATGTATGCGATTGATAAATTTGTTCCTGAGAAAGGATTTCGTTTTTCTACGTACGCTTTGTGGTGGATAAAAGCTTCAGTGCAGAAATATATCTTAAACTCCTGGTCGCTTGTTAAACTCGGTACTACTGCTGCGCAAAAGAAATTATTTTTTAATCTTAGAAAAATCAAAAATCAGCTCAATCTTATGGATGATAGAGAATTATCTCAACATGTTTTAAATGATATTGCAAAATCTTTAGATGTCAGTGTGCAAGAAGTTACTGATATGAATATGCGTCTTAAATCGCATGATGGCTCTCTTAATGCGGTTATTGAAAATTCATCTGATGAGGGAAGTGAGTGGATGGATTTTATTTCTGATAATAAACCTAATCAAGAAGAGAGCTTAGCCCATAGCGAAACAATTAAATACAGGCGTAAGATGTTTAACCAAGCTCTTTATGTTTTAAATAAGCGTGAAAAAGATATTTTATTTAAGCGGCGTCTATATGAAAAAACTATTACATTAGATGATTTAAGCAAAATGTATAATATCTCTAAAGAGCGCGTACGACAGATAGAACTTAATTCTATAAAAAAGATAACTCGCGCTATAGAACATTTGCAATAAAGGTTGAATTATCCTTTTTACTTATTATCTATTCTTTGCTTGTCTTTAATAACAAAGGATAGATAATGAAAAAACAAAATAAACGCAAGGTTTATGTTCTGCTTATAGCTTTATTGTGCTTTGTATCTTTCGGACTAGGTGGCTTTGTTTTTTACCAAATTTATCATATTGAAAACAAAAAGCCGCCTATTTCGGAAGTACTTAGCATAAATGTTAGACCTATTCGCATAAATGATATTGTTGTCAAAAAAAGCTATGTTGGTTTTGTAGAGGCAATTAATCAGGTAAATATTGTTCCAAACATAAGCGGTTATTTAAGAGATATCTTAGTTGAACCAGGGCAAATTGTTCATAAAGGGGATTTATTGATTACTATTGATGATGCTTCTTATAAAGCAAAGCTTGATGCTGCTATTGCTATGGTTTTGCAAGCAACTGCTGATTTTGATTATAATAAAAATTACTATGAACGTGTACAAAAGTCTGGTAAAAAGGCTTTTTCAGTGATTGATATTGATAATGCTAAAAATAATTTTTTACAATCTGAAGCTAATCTCAAAAATGCAGAAGCAAATAAATCTCTGGCGGAAGTTAATTATAATTACACACAGATTAGAGCTCCTCTTTCTGGGTTAGTCGGTAATTTTACGCTTACGCCAGGCGATTATGTTGCCCCCGAAAACACTTTTTTGCTTAGTATTGTTCAAACTGATCCTATCCGCGTTGTGTTTTCTTTAACAGATGCGGAATATCTTGATATGAATAATAATTCATCGTTCTTTAAAGACAGTGTAATAAAACTTACTCTCACTAACGGAAAACCATTTAAATACACCGGTCAACTAAAATATACAGATAATCGCTTAAACAAGAGTACCAATTCATTAGCTACTTATGTTTATTTTGAAAATAAGGAAAATGAACTATTGCCAAACTCTTTTGTTACAGTTGATATTTATAAAAACTTTAAAAACAGTGTTTTCATTGATAAGAACTTAGTTAAAATGAAAAAAAACGGTAACTTCTTAACAATTGCCCGAGACACTAAAATTGTTCAAATCCCTATTCATATTTTGGCAGAAAAAGATAATGGTTATGTTATTGATAATTCATTTGAAAAAGGCGATTTGATTATTCTTGATGATATTTTGCAAATACCTGAAAAAGCAAAATTTCAATTCCAAATTCACAAATCTTAAAATTTATGGGAAAAGAATATGTTTTCTAAATTTTTTATTGATAGACCTCGTTTTGCCGTTGTTATTTCCATTATACTTGTAATTTTGGGATTACTTGCAATAAAAGTTCTTCCTATTTCACAATTTCCTAATATTACGCCGCCTCAAATAACTGTCAAAACGCAGTATCTTGGTGCAAATGCGGAGGTTTTAGCTGATACAGTTGCGGTTCCAATAGAAAATCAAATGAATGGCGTAGAGAATATGTTGTATATGTCCTCTACATCTGATGATAGCGGCTCTTATACTTTGACTGTTACTTTTGATATAGGTTCAAATCCTGATATTGACCAAGTTAAAATTCAGAACAGATTACAAGAAGCTAACAGTGAATTACCGGAAGAAGTCATACAGAACGGCATAGATGTTTCAGCCGAAAATTCCGATATGTTAGGCATTATTGTTTTACGCTCGGCTAATAATACTTATGATGACTTATATTTAAGCAACTATGCTTATGCTAATATAAAAAATCCGCTTTCAAGGTTATACGGCATCGGCAATGTACAAATTTTCGGACCTCAATATAGTATGCGTATTTGGCTTGATATTGATAAACTCACAGCTTTAGGACTTAACAGTACAGATGTAATTAATGCCGTAAAACAGCAAAATGTGCAGGCGGCTATTGGTAGTATTGGCTCTGCACCAAGTTATAAAAATACTAATTTAGTTCTTAATCTTACAGCTAAAGGTTTATTAAACAGCGTTGAAGATTTTTCATATATTGTTATTACCACAGATGAATCCGGTGGAATTGTTTATCTTAAAGATGTTGCAAGAATTGAATTAGGGCGTGATAGTTATAATTTAAGCTCAAAATATAATAACGCTCCGGCGGTTATTATTGCATTAAATCAAACGCCAAATACTAATGCGTTACAAACTATGGATATCGTACGAAAAGAAATTACAAACCTTATGCAAAGTTTTCCAGAAGATATGGATATGTTTGTTGCATATGATTCTACTGAATATGTTCGCGCTTCTATAAAAGCTATTATTGATACTTTGGTTATTACTTTTCTTTTGGTTGTCTTAGTTACTTATCTTTTTTTACAGAAAATCAGAACAACTCTTATTCCGCTTTTCACTATCCCAATTTCATTAATTGCCACATTTATTGTTATTTATGTTTTAGGATTTGATATTAATATTTTAACATTATTTGCCATTATTTTAGCTATCGGACTTGTTGTCGATGATGCTATTATTGTTGTAGAGCGTGTTCAATATTTAATGCTTAATGAAAAGCTCCCTGTGTATGATGCTGCTGTAAAATCTATGCAGCAAATCGGTTCTGCCATTGTTGCTACAACCTTTGTTTTACTAGCAATTTTTGTCCCGGTCGGATTAATGGCCGGTATTACCGGAAGAATTTACCAGCAATTTGCCGTTACTATCGCAACTTCTGTTATTTTTTCGGCTTTTAATGCTTTAACTTTAAGTCCCGCTTTATGTTCTGTTTTCTTAAAAAATGTTGTTGTTAGCAAAAATTACATGTTTTTTGAATGGTTTAATAGTATTCTAGATAAGTTTCGCGACATTTATGTTCTCGTTGTCGGTTTCTTTGTTAAACATTTAATATTAACTGTCACTATAATTTTAGCAGTCTTATGTTTGATTACAGTTTGCTTTAAAGTAACACCTACCTCATTTATTCCAGAAGAAGATCAAGGTATTATATTCTCTAATGTTCAATTAGATAGTACGGTCAGCATTAATCAAACCGATGACCTTCTAAATAATATGACTGATGATATTTTAAAATTAGACGGCATAAAATATGTTATTACTGTCGCAGGATATAGTTTACTTGGAGGTAGCGGAGAAAATGTCGCCTTAGGCGTCATCGGACTTGAAGATTGGAGCAAAAGGACAAAAAAATCATTATCGCTTGAAAGTATAACAAGAACTTTATCACAAAAATTTAAAAATATAAAAAATGCAGAATTAAATTTTTTTGCGCCACCATCTATTCCCGGTATCGGACAAAGTAATGGCTTATCTTTGGAGCTTGTGGCTATTGATCCTAATTTCTCACCTCAAAATTTAAATACAGTGTTAAATAATTATTTAGCTGCACTTAATCAATCTGATGAACTATCTTATGCTTTTAGTACCTTTAGGGCTGATACGCCCCATGTATATTTAAATATTGATCGTATTAAAATGCAGTTTTATGGTATTTCTACAGCAGATTTATTTTCTACATTACAAAGTAATCTAGGGGCAACTTATATTAATAATATAACCCTTTATGGGCAAGTTAATCGCGTCATCTTACAAGCTGAATTTGATTATAGAAAATCCTTAGAAGATATTAAGAATTTATATGTTAAGTCAAAATCAGGCAAACTTATTAAAATTAGTAGTTTCATTGATATAAGCACGGAAATCTCACCCAAAATTATATACAGATATAATCTTTATACGGCAGCAGCAATCACTGCCCAAACTTCTCCACAAACCAGTAGCGGGCAAGCTATGAATAAGATAAAAGAGCTAGCTCAACAAATTTTACCTAAGGGCTATGCAGTTAATTGGACAGCTCTGTCTTTACAAGAATCACAAACAGAGGGGCTAGTTGGTGCTTTAATTACATTAGCTGTTATTTTTTGCTATTTATTTTTGGTTGCGCAATATGAAAGTTGGATGCTTTCTTTTGCTGTTATGTTTTCTACTGTTTTTGCCGTATTAGGTGCTTTTATAGGCTTATATTTATTTGACTTACCTCTCAGTATTTATGCTCAACTAGGATTAGTTTTACTTATCGGACTAGCCGCTAAAAATGCAATTTTAATTGTTGAATTCACTAAAGATTATCGTGATAAAGGATATAGTATTTTAGAAGCTTCACAAAAAGGAGCTGCCGAACGTTTTAGAGCTGTTCTTATGACAGCAATGACTTTTATTTTGGGTGTTTTTCCCATGGTTATTGCCACGGGTCCGGGAGCAAGTTCCCAAATTGCCATTGGTGTTGCCGTATTTTTCGGTATGATTTTAGCGACTGTTGTTGGTATTATTTTTATCCCTGCACTTTTCGCTTTGTTTGAAAGTATTAAAGAACACTTCTTTCCTTTAAAAAATCAGCAGATTATACACAATAAGGAGCGAGCACATGCATAATTATTGTATCTTTTTCCTTGTTCTATTTTTGACATCTTGTCATGTTGGCGAGGAGTATTCTTTTACCCCATTATATAGTGATAAAGATTTACAAGATTCTCTGAATATAAAATCAACGGATGTAGATTCTATTCCTAAAAATTGGTACAAAATTTTTAACGATGACGATTTAAATACACTGCTCACTCATGTTTCTGATGGGAATTTTTCTATCCAACAAGGAATAGCAAGATTAAGACAATCGCGTTTGCAATTAGCTATTCAGTCTAAACAAATGTATCCTATATTAAGTTTTGCTGGTGATTATGATTATACTAAAACTAACACGCATAGAAATGCTTTCCAAGAGGCTAATTTTTTTAAGACAGGCTTCGATGTTTCTTGGGAAATTGATATATGGGGAAGAGGAAAATATATTACAGATTATTATTATGGGCTAATGAAAAATGCTGAATATAGTCTTTTAAACATTAAAACGTCTATTACAGCAGAACTTATTGCAAATTATATAAATCTTCGAAAAGAACAAGAAAAGCTTCGCATCACAGAGAAAAATCTAATTTTGCAAACAGATATTCTACAAACGATTAAAGATAAATATTCAGCAGGTATTGTTGATAATTTAACCTTAAATCAAGCAGAATATGTTGTTGAAAATACAAAATCACAAATTCCTTTATTGTTGTCTCAAATAGAAATTTATAAAAATTCTATTGCAACACTTTTAGGCGTTTTACCAAATAATTTACCAATTAACCTAGATAAATTTAAGAATAATATTATAGCCAAACCATTTAAATACAGTGTTAAAGAGCTTTATAATTTGCCTTTAGGAGTTTTAAGGAGCAGACCAGATATCATGGCTGCAGAGACTCAAGTTTATGCTCAAAATTCAGCCATTAATCAAGCAATTACAGATCTTTATCCTTCTCTTAATTTATCTGCATCGTTTAGCTATTTATCTTTTAGCGGCAAGCGTTTGTTTAATAATGATAATCAAATTTATAGCTATATGCCTTCTGTTTCTTTGCCTATTTGGCAATGGAATCAGCTAACCAATAATATTGAATTGCAAAAGGCTATAAAAGAAGAATATATTTTAGCTTATAATGAGGCACTTTTAACAGCCTTAAGCGAATTAAAGAACGCTTTGGTTTCCACAGAAAATGCAAATAAAACAACTTCACATAAAAAGAAATCTTTCTTAAAAATGCAAAATATTTTATCTCTTACGCAGAAAAAATATAAAAATGGACTAACAGATTTTACTGATGTTGCTACAGCAGAGCAGAACCTTTTGCAAGCTCAACAAGATTTTATAGAAAGCAATGCGCAAATTTTGCTTTATTTAACAGCCTTTTATAAAGCTACAGGAGGTGGATACAATATTTATCATTAGTTTTAAGGATATGTACTGTCCAAAGGAGCGTCTTGATTTACACTTTGCGGTTTATATATAAATAAATTACTTGCTTCCGGAATATTACTTGTTCTTTCGACATATCCTTTTTCTAACATACATTTTTGGTATTTTCTCGGGCTTGCATCAGTATCATCACGAACAGAGTTAACCATAATAGGCATAGCTCCAGGATAAGGCACAAAGCTTGCCCAAATACCATGTTCTTTATGCCATTTTACAACAATATCGTAGCGCTGTTCCTCTGTATACAACCAGCTTTTGAAATTTGGTATAAATTTAAAGGCTTCGGCTTTTCGCATACATTCAGAATGGTCTCGGGCAAATTTTATCCCCCCGGTATTATATCTGTCCCAATGGAATACCACTTGTCCTTTTGGTCCAAAAGAACATCCACTTACTAAAAGAATTAATATTATTATCAAAGTTCTTTTCATATTAAAAATCCAAATTTGTATAATTTGCTGATGGCATAATTCCTCTTATGTTATCTTTAAGAATATCTTTAAAACTCGGTCTTGATTTTATTTTAGCATACCATAGCTTAGCGTTCTTATATTCTGACCAAGAAATATCTCCTAAATAGTCTATAACAGACAAATGTGCCGCTACCGTCAAATCGGCTAAGCTCAATTTTTTTCCTGCTATATAACTGTTTTTATCTGCCAGATAATCTACATATTCCATATGAAATTTTAAATTATTCAATCCTGCTTTTAGAACTTTAGAATTAGGCGCTTGTTTGAGTTGAAATCTTTTAACGATTTTTTCTGTTATAATGTATTTATATACTTCGTTGTAAAACTTTGTATCAAACCACTCCATAATACGACGAACTTCTGCCCGTTCTTTTATATCTTCCGGTAGAAGTTTATATTGGGCACTACTTTCTTCCAGATATTCAGTTATAGCATAATTACCAGAAATAACATTTCCATCAAAAATCAGAACCGGTAATTCGCCAGATGGATTTATTTTCATTATTTCCGGAGATATTTTCCAGGGATTTTCTTCTTTTAGAACAAAAAGCATCTTTTTTTCTGCCATAATCAGTCGTATCTTCCGCGATTGTGGCGATATGCTATGATGTACTAATAAAACCATTCTATAATTCTCCCAAAATTCTTAGTTATACTATACTTTAATTTTTCTTTTTTCAAGTTTTTGTTTTATATATCTAATTTTCTGATAATTGTTCATTATCTTCAGTAGAATTATCTTCGTCGTTTTCCTGTTCGGTTTTTATATAGGTCGGTGAAATAATACCTAAACTATTCTCTTTATATATTTCTATTAATTCTTCTAAGGCATCATCTCTCATCTTTTTGTATTGCGAACTTTTTAAATACTTTACAAAATTTTCCATTCGCGGATGGTTTAATAATGATGGCTCTACTCGTAAAAACATCGGCATTTTCCATACAGCTTCTTTACTATATGCAACATATTTTTTTACACCTAATTTATATGCCTCTATAACACTCGGATAATAACTTGCTACAATATAATCTGCTTTTCCGGTTAACAATTGCTCAAAGGCTACTGCAAAATTTTCAACATTTTCAATATCTAAATCTTTGAAACTTTTTTCAATCACATCGGAAACTTTATCTGTTACTGGGTGAATGCCTTTATAGTTCTTTAAGTCTTTTCGGTTTGATATATTTAATTTTTGCTGCTGAGAGGTTATTATGTAAATTTCATTTATCATATATGCTGGATAGATATATTGTTTGCTTGAGTATGGATATTCTTTGTAATATGCACCAAATCTTGCATTGTAGTCTGCTTTTTTATCATGTTCAAAATTATATATAATTTCTTCATAATTATCTGCGTTATATTCTAAAATTATATTTACACCTGTATTTTCAGCCACATCTTCAAATATTTTATAAAAAACAGAGCCTTGTTTTTCAGATGAATACGGAAAATTATCACTTTCAGCTATTGCATTAATGTAAAGTTGTTTATTACTTATAGATTTTCTTAAACTCTGTATATATATCGGTTCATTGATACTGCTTTTATTAAACCGATACATTTTAACCGTTACCGCTGATGCTGTTGAAATACAAATAACACTGAGTAATATAGCCGAAAATAATTTCATTTGCTTCTCCATTTTAAGGTTCTTTTGCTTAAATATAACGGTTATTATTTAAAAAATAATTTACTATTATAAATATCCTGATAAAAATATCACTATAGTATTTTAACGGAGGTCTTTTGAACAAAGATTTAGATACAATTTATAGTCGCCTTTTCTTAGAAAAAGGAGTTCCCTGTCATATTTCTGTCCTTATTTCAGGTACAGAGCATATTGGTTCTTCTTGGTGTGCCTTAAGTTTGGCACACGCTTTTACATTGCAAAAGAAAAAAGTATTACTTGTAGATGGTAATGGTAATTTTTCTAATATTTGTTCTTATATGCTGCTCTCTAATCCTCTTTATTTAGAAGATTATGTTTCAGGAAAAAAGACGCTTAATCAACTAATTTGTGCTTATAAAAATAAAGATTTTAATATATTAACAGCCAATTCCGGAAACAATTATTTGGAAACATTGCCTCAAGGCAGAATTCATATTTTTGCTGATGATCTCAGAATTATCGCTAAAAATTATGATCATACGTTTATAGATATTGGAGCGAATCTAACAGAAAAGAATCTTTGCCTTTGCCAGATTGCAGATGATATTACCATTTTGTGTTCCGAGCAAAGTTCTGACTTAGTTAAAACCCTTGATCTCTTTCAATTTTTAAACAAAAATCCGGTTAGAGCTAATTATAATTTAATAATTAATCGTGTAAATTCCATAGAAGATGGCTATAAAATTTATAAAGAATTTTGCAAAGCTATTGAAAAAAGCGGTTTAAATAAACCTAATTTACTGGGAATGATAAGATTTGACACGCGTATAAGAGATACTGTAAAAAACAAAGAGTTGCTTTTGGCAAGATATCCTGCATCTGAGGCCGCCATTGATGTTTGTAATATAGCCGAAAAGCTTAATTTGGAGAACGAATATGCCTAAAAAGAATTATGATAAGCTAGATTATTTTAAGATATTAGAAGTGTCTCAAGATTCCACTGAAGAGGAAATACGACAAAAATATAGAGAATTGGCAAAGTATTGGCATCCTGACCATAATGATAAGCCTAATGCCATAGAGATGTTCCAAAAAATATCTGTTGCTTATGATATTTTAAAAGATGCTAAAACACGCTTGAAATATATACTTCTCTCAATAATCTATGATAAATCCTGTTTTCCGGATATGAATTCGCTTTGTCTTATTCGTAATATGCATAGTCAGGAAGATTTAAATTTAAGAGCTTTTCATTTGATAGAAATTACAGGTAAAGGCATCGGACATAGTTCTATTGATAAACTCTACTATTGCAATCCTTATGAAGCTGTTAATGTTGTTCGTAGTATTACAAAGCATAATTGGCTGCATGGATTTTGGGGATTAACTGCTTTCTTTGCTAACGCTAATGCAATTGTACAAAATATATTACGTATTAATGATAAAAGGGATAATTTACAACTCTTGCTTCATAACGCAATTGTTTATGGAGAATCCGGAAAAATAGCCGAAGCAGCTACTTTAGCTACTTTAGCCAAGGACTATGCCGATAAAGATGAAAGAAATTATATAGACATGTACTTAGAAGGACTTAATTGTTCTTCGTTACTGGGTATTCAAAAATGGAATTTTAATCAACTCATTAAAATTCAGCTTATTTACCCCGCAATTTTATTAATTAGTGTTTTAGTTTGTCTTGCGCTTTGGGGATTAGTTATTTTAAAGCAAAACAATCAAAATAGCGGAGGTGTTAAACAAGTTGTTGTTTTTGAAAACGGGCAAAAAATCTATAGCGATGTTGCTGTTGCAAAAATATTTGACATTCCGGTTGATGTTTATGATAAACAAAAATTATATCATGTCACTAAAAGAACTAATGCAATGCATGGAGCAGATAAAAGTTTTGATGTCTATAAGGTCGTTGAGGAGGATACAACTGTCAGAATTACCGGTTATACTGCTGATAAAAAATGGTTGCGTGTTATGTTTGATAATGGTGAAATGGCTTTTATTGAAGCTGATTACCTAAAACAAGGTATAGGTAATGAAATTCCTTTGTGGAGCAAAATTTATAAAGAAGAATAGGATAGACAATGGCACTAAAATATGAGCTAATAAAGAAATATAATAAATCTCGTCTTGGTAAATTACGTACAAAACATGGTATTGTTAATACTCCTGCTTTTATGCCGGTTGGTACTTGTGGCACGGTAAAGGCTATGTTGCCGGAATCTGTAGAGGCAACGGGTGCAGAAATTTTACTTGGTAATACTTATCATTTAATGTTACGTCCAGGCGCTGATTTGGTTCAAAAAATGGGTGGCTTACATAAATTTATGAATTGGAATCGTCCGATTCTAACGGATTCCGGTGGATTTCAAGTTATGAGTCTTAAAGGTTTAAGAAAGATTACAGAAGATGGTGTCAGTTTTAAATCCCATATAGATGGAAAACAATTCTTTCTAACACCAGAAGAATCTATTTCTATTCAACATAAACTTGATTCTAATATTACAATGAGTTTAGATGAATGTACTCCTTTTCCTTCCAGTTATGAGGAGGCCAAAAGATCTATGGAGCGTTCTATGCGGTGGGCCAAACGTAGTAAAGAGGCTTTTCAAAATCGTGACGGCTATGGTATTTTTGGTATTCAGCAAGGTAGTATTTTTAAGGATTTACGCGGGGAATCTGCAAAAAAACTTACAGACATTGGTTTTGATGGCTATGCTATTGGTGGCTTGGCTGTCGGCGAAGGTCAAGAAAAAATGTTTGAAGTATTGGATTATGCTCCTGATATGCTTCCTGAGGATAAACCTCGGTATCTGATGGGTGTCGGTAAACCTGATGATATTGTTGGAGCCGTGTTGCGTGGTGTAGATATGTTTGATTGCGTTATGCCTACTCGTTCAGGAAGAACAGCACAAGCATTTACGGAATATGGTCCTATTAATATACGTAATGCGCGTCACCGTGAAGACCCAAGACCAGTAGAAGCAGGTTGTGATTGTCCTTTGTGTCGTAACTATACTCGTGCATATATTCATCACTTACAAAAATGTAATGAAATTTTAGCTGTTATGTTGCTTAGTTGGCATAATATTCGTTATTACGAACGATTAATGCAAGGAATACGTAAAGCTTTAGCTGAAGATACTTTTGATAAATTTGTGCAAGATTTTTATGATAAACAAAAACAAGGCGATATTGAGGAGATTTAATATGGCAGAAGATAGTGTTTGCGTTGATAAGAAAGATTTACTTTCGTCTTTTATTAAAGAAAATAAGAAGAATGGTATTCGTGTTTTTGTCGCCGGCGGTTCTCGTGGGGGAAACAATCCTCTTTATGTAAAAGAAACTTATAATCTTGGTAAAAAAATCGTACAAATGGGATTTAAGTTAGATTTCGGATTATCTAATAGCGGTATTATGGGTGCTGTGGCGCATGGCGTTATGGATGCTTGGAATGAAAAACAAAATTGCAGCAATCCTGATCTGCCTATACAAGGTATTACAACAGAAGAATATTTTAAGTTATATGATTCTGAAGATGATATGATAAAACATATTAATGTCATCTTTGCTAAAACCTTAGAAGAACGTAAAAAACGTTTATTAGATGCAGATTTTGTAGTTTTTGCCCCGGGGGGGGTTGGTACGCTAGATGAGTTGGCATATGATTGTGTAGCTATGCAAGATGGTCTTTTACAAAAAAAGCCTTTTATTCTTTATAATATAGGGGGGTTTTTCCATCATCTTCTAGAGTTTTTGAAATCTATTGCCAATAAAGGTTTTTCAGACCCTGTTCCTTTTATTGTGGTTGATGATCCTTTTGAATTAGAAGTTGCCTTTAATCTTCTAAAATCCAAATACAGCAAGCATAAAGATGATAAAAGTGTTTATACCAGTGCTCGTGAGTTGGTATATGAACTACCTTATTTTATTAAAAAACGGCAAAAAACTCATTCTGAAATCATAGATATCATTCGTGAAGTAAGCGGTATTCGGGGTTTTGGTTCAGAAGAAGAAAAAGCTGCTTTGGAAAATGATATTGAGACAGCCTATTTAGAAAAAGAAATTGAACGTATGTATGATCGTTTGGCTAAAACCGGACGCGATACTTCTGTCGTCAGTTATAAACTCTCTCGATTAAAAAGAAGACAAGGTAAGCTTTGATGAAAATTATTAAATTTTCTTTATTCTTCTTATCTTTCTGCATTTGTACCACATGGGGATATGTTTTTTATGATGATTTTTCAAAAATAAATAAAGAATCTCAACCTCTTGAATTTGGTTATAATACAAAAACTAAGACTTTGAATTTATATTTTTCTCCGCACGGACAGGGATTAGGAAATCGTTTAAAAATGCTTGTGTCCTACCTCCGTTTTTATAAACCTGAAAACGTTAATATGTATTGGCCATCTAGAGGATGGGTTAATGCTAAATTCTCAGACTTATTTGTGCTTAATTTACCTATAAATATTTATGAAAATAATACTATCATTAGCTATGAAAATAAAGATAATAAAAAAATTCATCCATTATTTGATTATATAAAAACATGGGGACTTCTGGTTACCAAAACCGATTTTGGTAATAATTTGAAGCCATTTTCTATTGATTGTAAATATGAAAAAATTCCACAAAATATCAAAAACATTTATTTACACTATTTCGGCAATATAAAACCTTCCCAATATGTAGCAAACCGCTTAAAACATATTAATTTGCCATCTAAATTTATTGGTGTACAGGTAAGAAATGCTCCTGATTGGGAGGCTTTTTATGGAGCAAACGAACCTCTTCAATCTTTTTTTGATGTAATGGATCAATATCCTTCTGATACAGTATTTTATCTTTCCGCTATGTCTAAAGAAATTGCTAACTATTTTTATGAGAAATATCCTAAAAGAATAATTGAATTGCCAGATAAAAATTATAATTCTATGATTGATGCGGTTGCTGATATGTATATTTTGGGCTCAACAGACCAACTTTTATGTTCTTTTCATAGCTCTTTTTGTGAGGTTGCTTGGTGGTTAGGCGGAGCAAATGCTTCTGTTGTGGTAATTGGTTCAGGCAAAAATATGGTTTCAAGTTCTAAATCAAAAAATCCTAGAAAAATTATGGAAGATTTGTAATGTACTAGAAAAATAATTTAAAATAAACAAATCTGAGGCTCTTTATTTAATAACACGAGAGCTGCGGCGCGAGCTTCTTTGGTTATGATTTCTCCGGATAGCATCCGAGCTATTTCTTCTACTTTCTCCTCTTGATTTAATTTAGTTATAGTTGTTGTTGTGATGTTATTGACTGTATTTTTCGTCACCTTAAAATGTTCATCACTAAAGGCTGCAACTTGTGGAGAATGTGTTACTATTAAAACTTGTTCATTTTTTGCCAGACGAGAGAGCCTTTCGCCGACTGCCTCTGCTGTTGCGCCACCTATACCGGCATCAATCTCGTCAAATATCAATGTTTCTTCGTTGCTTTGTTGTGCTAAATTAACTTTTAATGCCAGCATAAAACGAGAAAGCTCACCGCCTGATGCTATTTTATTTAATGGACCAAATGGCGTATTTGGATTTGTTGAAACCTCAAAACAAATACTATCCCATCCTTTTTCTGACCAGTTTTCTTCCTCTTTTGTTTTTATTGTCGTCTGAAATTTAGCTTTTTCCATCTTTAATGGCGGAAGCTCTTTTAGAACATTTTCATCTAAAGTCTGAGCCGTTTGTTTTCTCTTTTCACTTAGTATTTCTGCATTTTTAATATAATTTGCTTTGAGAACATCTACTTCTTTTCTTAATTCATTTAAATTATATTCTCCATCTTGTAATGATTGGAGCGAATCCGATAGTTCTTGCAATTTTTCTGGTAACATATCTACTTCTGTTTGGTGTTTCTTGGCTAAATTTCTTAAAGTAAAAAGCCTTGTTTCTATATTATCAATTTCATTTTGATTAAGGGAAATATCTGAAGAACAAGCTTCTATGGATTCTACTGCATCATTTAAGCTATATAGTGCATTTTCAAGATTTTGTTCTATTTCCGCATATTTATTACCGACAATTTCATTTGCTTTAGAAATGGCATTGCGTGCTTTGGCTACGCTGTCTATTACTGAATTTCCATTATTTAAGTTTGTATATGCAGAATTTAATCTTTCTATAATTTTTTCTGCATTCATTAATTCATGGCGACGGATATTTAAGCTTTCTTCTTCTCCCTTTTGAGGCGATACCTTTTGCAACTCTTGAACCCAATGCTTTATATTTTCTTCATCTGTGCGAGCCTTATTTATTTCCTCTTCTTTGTCTTTTAGTTCTTGTTGGGCTTTTTTATATGCAAAATAGGTAGTTTTAACAAGTTCTGCCTCTTTATAATAGGCACCATAAGTATCTAGTATTTCTCTATGCATTGCCGGATTAAGTAGTCCTTGACTATCATTCTGTCCGTGGATTTCGATGAGGTTTTGTGCCAGTTCCTTTAAAAGTTTTAATGTAATGATCTGGTCGTTAAATAAAATTTTGTTTTTCCCATCAGCTGTAATGGTTCGTTTAATAATAAGCTCTTCATCAATGTCTAAATCATATTCTTGGGCTATCTCAAATATTTTATTTTTTTGATTTACCTCGAATACTCCTGTTACGGAAAGTTTATCTGTACCTTTGCGAATTAAAGATGTTTCAGCACGATTTCCTAGGAGCAATCCCAGAGAATCTAATAAAATAGACTTACCGGCACCAGTTTCACCGCTTAAAACAATAAGACCTTTAGAAAAATCTATATCAAGGCTGTCAATTAAAACAACATTTCGGATTGATAAAGATTTCAGCATTAGCCTGTTTTAGTCCTTTTTAATTAAATTTGCGGCAAGTTTTGCCCATTTTCCATCTGGATATTTACGACTTAAAGCCTCTTCTTTGCGAGCAGCTTCCGTTTTTAATCCCAAAATGGTATATAATTCAACTTCTCGGTACAAAGCTTCTTCTAATTGATTTGTATTTTGGTACAAATCTGTTACTGTGGTAAAACGGTTTAAGGCTGAAATATATTCTTTATTTTGCAAATAATAGCGACCAACATTCATTTCATGTCCCGCCAAATGATTTTCTATTAAAGATAATTTTGACTTTGCATCTGTTGCGTATTCACTATCCGGGAACATTGCAATTAATTGCATAAACGTATCATAAGCATCTTTTGACGAAGATTGCTCTTTTTGAGATGGGGCAATTTGATCATAATAACAAATGCCTTTTAAATAATATGCATATGCAACATCTTTGTTTCCGGGATGCAAACGAATGAATCTATCTAATGAAGCAATTGCATCATCATACTTTTCATTTTTGTAGTAAGCATAGGCAGCCATTAATTTTGATTTTGTTGCCCATTTAGAATAGGGGTGTTCCATTTCTACTTTATCAAACTTTTCTGCTGCTTTTTGATAAGCTGTTTTTTCTAGGTAATTATAAGCTTCATTATAAAGCGTCTCCGCGCTTTTATCTTCATCTAATGTATCATCACTGCTCGCACAAGCTGTTAATAACATACTTGCGATTATAGGTAAAACATATAATAACTTTTTCAAAATACTTCTCCCTGTTTTACAAAATTTCATAATTATCTTCTGATGAAAATAGGTTCTTTAATATTTCATTATTATGATAGTGTCCGCTTTTATTGGCAACAACTTTTGCTAAGATATGATACCCTGAAGTATATAAATCACCAATACAGTCCATCACTTTATGATTAACACACTCGTTCTTTATGCGAAACCCTTCCGGATTAAGCAGTGTTTCTCCATCTAATACCACCGCATTTTCTAGCGAACCGCCTTTTATTAAACCGATAGATTTCAGATAATCTACCTGATATTTTTCGCAAAAAGTTCGACAAGGTGCTATTTCTTTTTCAAATATTTCTTTATTTATATCTTTATCAAAGTTTTGATGTCCGACGATTTTAGATGGAAAATCTATATCAAAACATATATGCAAATTTTCTGCCGGATACAAGGTCACATAGCCATCTTTATCATCTCTAAAAGAAATCTCCTTTTTTACTTTCAGATATTTGCGTGAAGCCGTCTGTTTAACAAGTTCTACTCTCTTTAAGATTTCAAAAAAGACTTTGCCACTTCCGTCTAAAATAGGAATTTCCGGATTGTTGACTGAAATTTTTGCATTATCAATCCCTAAAATGTATAAAACAGCCATTAGATGTTCTATGGTGCTGACAATATTTTGAGAAGAAGTACCTATACAAGTACAATTTCTGACATCAACAACGTTGGAATATAAAGCACGAATCGGATTCTCTGTTAAATCGTTACGAATAAATTGAATTCCAAAATTTTCCGGTGCCGGCTCTAAAATTAATATGGAATCGCATCCGGAATGTAAACCTATGCCTTTTATTTCAACTCTTTCTTTAAGTGTTTGTTGCATTGTATTCTCCTCAATAAAAATATTCAGGTGGTCTGTAAGCCGAGTTTTGTACTTATCATTTGCTTCATAAAATGAAGATTCTAAGCGATAGCTATTCATCTAGACGAACTGTCTCCAGTTCGTTCGTGCGACCTACCTCTGGAGTAGAGTGGAAACGCTCATTTTATACGGAAAACCGTTCTCCTAATTTGGTCTTGCGCCAGATAGGGTTTACCTTGCCAATAAGTATTACTACTTTTGCGGTGAGCTCTTACCTCGCCTTTTCAACCTTGCTAAAATTAATCTAGCGGTAATTTTCTGTGGCACTTTCCCTTGGATTTCTCCAGCCGGACGTTATCCGGTATCTTGTTTCCATGGCGCTCGGACTTTCCTCATCAGTGTTATCTGACGCAGCTATCCGACCACCGTTATGTTCTTTTATCATCGCTCTCTCAAAAAATCAACTTTTTTGAGGAGTTTCATATGTTTTTTTCAAAAATTTGTAATTTTTTTTACTTTTTATTAATTTTTTACTTGTTTTGTTTAAATTTTGTGTTATTTTGTCTACGAATTGTTTAAATGACTACTAAATTGGAGTTTTAACTTATGACAAAAAATTATAATCAATTCTTTATCTTATGCTTTGCAGTGTTTCTTTTAACTACTCATACTGCACAAGCTGAATGTGATGGTTTCTACCTCGCTTCTCGTGGTGGCGTTGCTAAATATGATATAGACGACAGCCGTAGCGGTGTTAATAATCATATATCTAATTATGTGGTTGATAAAAAGCGTTTTATGGCAAGTGGTGCTCTTGGCTACAGATATAAACATGTAAGAGCAGAATTAGAGTACGTTTGGAGAAGAAAAAATAAAGAGACCATTGTAGGTGTCACTCAAGCACGCTTTAAATCACATTCCTATATGTTTGCTGTATATTACGACTTTTTCCCTTATTCTTGGTTTACACCTTTTGTTAATGCCGGAATCGGATCCACGCATCATAGATTAGATTTCAAAAATAAAATCAGTAATATCAAATATTCTGTAAGAGATAATAATTTTACTTGGTCATTAGGTGCAGGTATTTCTGCTAAGATTACTAATCGCTTTAATCTTGACGTCGGTTATCGTTATTATGATATGGGTGACCTATCTAAACATAACGGAAAAACAAACGTTACAGACCAAGAAGTTTATATGGGGTTAAGATACGTTTTGTAATATCGGCAAAACTTTATTGAAGAGCTTGCATTATCAATTTTAAGGGCTTAGCCTAAAATAAAAAATAATTGATGTGGAGCATAGTAATGACTAATAAATTATTTGGTACAGATGGTGTTCGCGGAATTGCAAACATTTACCCGATGAATGTTGAATTTGCATTTGATTTAGCGGAAATTCTTTCATCTGTGGTATGTTTGCATAAAAAAAGAGTTGCAATCGGTAAAGATACGCGCATTTCCGGTGATATGTTGGAAGCTGCTTTAAGCTCTGGATTTATGGCAAATGGTGTATCTGTTATTTCTTTAGGAGTTGTTCCGACTCCGTTAGTAACCCTTGAAACACCACTTTTAGATGTGGATATGAGTTTAATGATTACGGCTTCTCATAATCCATATCAGGACAATGGCATAAAACTTATCAATGCGTTTGGCGATAAATTCCCAGATGAGTTTTATGCTCAAATAGAAGGGCTTTTAACAAATAAACAAGCAATAAAGATTAATAATACTAACAATAACAATAACAATAATAATAAACAACAACAAACCAAAAGCCCTTCCCCCCTTGGTTCATTATTAAAGAACGATACAATCTCTGAAACATATATGGAAAGTATGCGGCGAATCGCCCCAAATTATAAAGCTCTTAAAGACTTAAGAGTTGTTTTGGATTGTGCAAATGGTTCTTTTTATCATATTTTACCACAAACATTTAAAGATTTAGGTGCCGGTGTTATTGCTATAAATAACGCACCTGATGGCTATAATATTAATCAAAATTGCGGTTCTCAACATACTGAACAGCTTTCAGAAACTGTTAAAAATGCTCACGCACATTTTGGCATTGCCGTTGATGGTGATGGAGATCGTGTTATCTTGGTTGATAATGAAGGTAATGTTATTGATGGCGATCAGCTTCTTTGCTTTTTAGCACAGTATTTAAGAAACCATAATCAACTTAAAAATAATATTGTTGTTAGTACCGAGTGGTCCAATTTAGGACTTGGAAATTATTTATCAAAAGAAGGTTTTGTGCATTATAAAAGTAAAGTTGGCGAACGTTATGTTATTGATTTAATGAAAGAACAAAATGCCAGCTTAGGTGGAGAATTAGTCGGACATATTGTTCTTGCTGATTATGCTAAAACGGGAGATGCTTTGGCTACGGCGATTGTTCTTTCATTGGCTTATTTAGAAGATGGACGTAAAATGAGTGAAATATTCCCTATATTTCAACCATATCCTTGCATCATCGAAAACATTCGGTTTTCCAATAAAGAATATATGGCTGAAAGTATAGAGCATGATGATGTTAAAAAGGCTTTGGAAAAAGCCCTTTCTGAATTAGGTAAAGACAGTAACCTAATAGCACGAAAATCCGGTACAGAACCGGTTATAAAATTACGTGTCGAATGCTCAGATGCTCAACTAGTAGAAAAATGGGCTAAAGAACTTAAGCGATTGATTGAGCAATACCAAAAATAGAAGGTTTATTCTGTTATATCATTCAGGCTATGTAAACTTTCCTTTATTGATTCGTCTTCAATTTTTAAGGAATTCGTATTTTTCAGTCCGTTATTTATTTTATATTTAACGTTCTTTATATTCAATTCCTCTTTTTCTTCTTTTTGGGTTAAGGCGTGTTTCCATAAATAAATTGCTTCATTTTTGCGTCCACCGAGCCAATATGCATCACCTAAATGATCACTGATTATAGCATTTTGAGGATTTAATTCTGAAGCTTTTTCCAGGTAAAGAATTGCATTTTTATAATCACCTGTTTTAAAATATACCCATCCTAAGCTATCAATTATAACTCCGTCATTAGGTTCTTTTTCATATGCCTCTAATATATAAGATATTGCTTTATCGGTATTTGTTTCATTCTTTAACCAACTATATCCTAAATAATTTAAGACCTGGGGATGTCTATTACTTAATTCTAAAGCTTTTTTCAAATTTTCTTCAGCCTTTGACCATTCTTTATTGCGATCATAGGAAACAGCTATGGCATAATAGACCGGCCAATGTTTTTCACTTTCATAAAAGATGGATTTTATTGCTTCATTATAGTATTTAATTGCATCAGGCTGATTGTCGCTTATTCTTAAAACATCTCCTAAATTAAATAGTACTTGGAAATTTTCAGGATTATCTTTTAACAATCTTTTTAGCACTCTTATGGACTCATCGTACTTTTTTTCATTAGAAAGATTGTTAGCTTTTTTAATTTGTGCCGGATAGTATACATCTGACGTTTTATCAATAGAATCGTAATATTTGTTTGCCTCTTTATACATTTGGCGTTCATCAAATATATCTGCCATAGCAACTTTTGCAATATCATTATCAGGATTAAAATATTGAGAAATAGCCATATACATTTGAGCATAATCGTATCCCGCCGGGACGCTTTTAAATAGAAGCGCAATTTCTAAAAAGACCTCGCTAACGCCTACTTCGGCATTTTTAACAATCGGCTGAATGTTCATATCGCTTTTTCTGATTCTATCACTTAAGCTTGATAGCATTTCTTTCATATTACTAACACCATAATATTTTGCTATCAAGGTTGAAGCTTTATCCTTTTGCCCTATACGTATCAAAAAATTTGAAATAATTTGCAAAGCTCTAAACGATATATCATTTGCATTGTCTTTTATCATAATATTATAAAAAACTTCAGCTTCATCAAAACGATTGAAATATTCGGCAATAAGACCTCTATGCAAATTATATACTGTGGACATTTCTTCGGCTGTTGATATTTTTTTGAGCTCTGCCACCGCTTTATTATAATTGTCTTCACCAACATAACTCCACGCATTAAACAATGGCGTTATCAAACTTTGATATGTTTTTTCTTGTATAGCTTCAAATTTTTGGCGAGCCTCTTTATAATTTTTGTTCTTAAAGGCATATACAGCTTCTATTACATCAATAAAATTATTTATGTCACCATTTTTTCTTGCTTCTACGGCATATTTTACGGCTTCATCTATATTTCCTTGCGAAGCCAAAATACTATATGTCTTACTTAGAATATCTTCATTAACCAACCCTTTTTCCATCGTTTTGACATAATATTTTGATGCTGCATTATAATCTTGGCGCATTAAAGCGACTCTACCGGCTAAATAGTTTCCATAAGCACTTTCTGTCGGTTGATAGTATGCAAATTGCTCTTGATACTTTTGCAAGTGAATAAAATTTCCCGTGCAAGAATTAAAGAAACCTATCCCACTCAATAATGTTATAATATAACTCGTTTTTAACATAGACTATACATTCCTATTATTTTCAATCTCTGTTATTTTAATCATATTCTATTATTTTTTGCTTAACATTAAACTAAATTTATTATATTTGTGTAAATAATTACTTTATATTGCAATAAAAAGTATAATATGTATAAACAGATAGTAATGAATAAACAAATTAACATAAACGAGGTTTTAGATTGGTATATTTGGGCAGGTGTTGAAGAAACTTGTTCAGATGATGTATGTTTATCTTTAAAACCTACTAATATACAATCAGTAACTTCTCCTCAGGTTTCATCTCCTACTCCTAAACAAGCATCTGTTCAAGTTGTCAGCGCTGTTTCTACCGTTCTAAAAAATGCACGTGAAGTTTGTGCTAACGCTTCTTCTTTAGATGAATTGAGAGATATTATGCAACACTTTAATGGATGTAATTTAAAAAACACTGCAGCATCAACCGTTTTTGGCGATGGAGCTGAAAATGCTAAAATAATGCTCATTGGAGAAGCTCCCGGCGCAGATGAAGATAGAATCGGAAAGCCTTTTGTCGGTAGATGTGGGAAATTATTAGATAAAATGTTGGCTGCTATACATCTTGAAAGAAATCAATGTTACATAACAAATGTTCTTCCTTGGCGTCCACCGGGAAATAGAACACCTACTGATGATGAAATTGCAATTTGTTTACCTTTTCTCAAACGACAAATAGAGCTAATAAAGCCGGATTTTATATTGCTTTTGGGAGGAATTGCTCTAAAATCGCTATTAGATATAAATGAATCTATTTCTCGTACACGCGGAAAATGGTTAGAATATAGCATTTCAGATAATAAACAAGCTCAAGTCATTGCCACTTATCATCCTTCTTATTTACTACGAAATTCTGCACAAAAGGCAAAAGTTTGGAGTGATTTGTTGCGTTTAAAGCAAAAAGCCGATGAATTAAAGTAATTTTTGTTGCGGTAATTAATAAAAATTAAACTATCTTTGTATATTATAATCTCAAAATTAGACGATTTATGAGGTTCTGATATGAAAAAGTTTAATAAAATTTTATCTGTTTTATTGTTTGGTTATAGTGTATTTGGTTCAACAGCTGCTTTGGCTGCAGAGAAAGCTAAAACCCAACCTGTTGCCAATGATGCCAAAACAACAGCAGAACCAACAACTCGTAATGATGCTGTTATTTTTAAAATTCATGATATTAATCCTGTTTCTGAAGAAGGTATTGTGACCGGATGTGATTTTACTGTTACTCTTTATAATAGGACAGCCATTAACTTTCGTTCTTTTACAATTAATTTAGAATGGCAAGATTCTGTTGATGAGCGGTTTAAATTTGAGCGTTATATAGAGTCATTTATTGGGTCTGATGATTTTGTAAAACAACAAGATTTTATTGGCAAAGAAGTTGTTGATAAGCCTTTACAAACAGCTATAACCGTTAATGCTTTTGGTGTTGATAAGCAAATTTCTGTTCGCTCTCATGTTGATAATGATAAGTGTTATCTCATGTTAAGCACGGCTGTATACAGTGTATCTCCTTGTGATATTGCACGTAGTGTTGAAACTTCAGCCGGTAGTGGTTTTGATAACAAAGATTGTTCGCATTTGTTCCAATTTGTTGATACTTCTAATCCTGAGTATTTCGGACAATTCAAGAAGATTTCTGCAACGGATGTTGCTGCTCAAAATGTTATCTCTGAGAACAGAGAATTATCTGATATTGATGCAGTTATCAATAAAATCGTTGAGAATCTTGGCACTTCTGATAAGACTTTAACGAATATTAATTAGTTTAAGGTGTACTATGCTGAAGCTAAAGAAATTATTTTTCATTGTATTTTGTGTTTTGTGTTGGACTTCAGTTGTTTCAGCTCAAATTCTTGATGATGAAGATATGAGCGACTCTGCCTCTAACATAAATTCAGATGCTCAAAATGGCGATGAAGAACTTTTTAATGAGCTTTTTAGCGATTATTCCGAAACTGAACGTGATATTTCAAAGACAAAAAATTTTGGTGATGCTTTAGACCAATCTATTGATATTATAAAAAAAAGCGGTGCCGCAGAGCCTATAGAGGAAGCTCCCGTTGCTAAAAAGGAAGTGGAGCCTCTAGAAGGAGATATTCATATTGGTATAACAAAAGGAAGTTTTAATATTACGAATTTCCAAAATCGTCTTTCTTGTTCTTTTAGCGTTACGGTAAAGTCTAATCTTAATAAAAGTATTAAGATTATGGGGCTAAATCTCATTTATAAAGATGCTACTTTTGCATTTTCTTTCCGTGAAGTTCCGGCTAATGGTTTTCAAGAGCGCTTTATTCGTACCTCAGGAGAGCGTTGTTATACACTAGCCGGTGTACCGGATATTACAGTTAACAAATGCAAAATTTATGCCGCAAAAGGTTCTGAATGTGCAACCAGACTTGTTTGGGACGATGAACTTACTCCGCCTGATTCCAAAGAAAGAAGAAATTTCTTCGGATACTAATATTTTTCTTAAATATTCTCTTGAATCTCATATAAAAATTTGTTATATTTCCTACCAGTAATATAAAAATATTATATCATTATGAAGGAACACATCTTCTCGTTCATCTGGGCAGCTATATGCGCTTGGTTGACAGTTTGGCTATTAAAATGGCTGAATGCGGAATTGTGCCTCACGGAAAAATTCTTTTTTCCTGCGGTTGTGAGCTTTTTCCATAGTCATGGACTGGCTGTGCGGAAAGTTTTGTTCTGGAGCTTATTTCTGCTCTATTGGTTTACAGGAATCCATAAAGAATTCGGTCATTGGTTATTTATACTGATTGGTTGGATTGTCTTAATAGTGATAGCAATACTCGTCGTATATTTCGGGTATCTTTTTATCACATGGATTGCCGGTACGGTTTAAGAAAGAGTTGTTTTTTGGGTTTAATAAACCTTAAAAACAACTCTTTTTTTATTTTGATTAGTTGATTTTTTACATTTATATGATATGAACTACACTAATAATACTTTGCTTTGACTTAATAAAAGAGGAAAAAATGGATACACAAATTGCTAGTGAGGCCGCCAACCAACTTTCTATGTGGGCAATGGTTTGGTCTTCTGATTTAATTACAAAAGCGGTTATGATTGGCTTGATTGCCGCTTCTTTTTGGTCTTGGGCTATTATTGCTGAAAAATACTTTACATTAAAACAAGTTAAAAAGCTCTCTAAGCTTTTTGAAGAGCGCTTTTGGTCCGGAGGTTCATTGGATAAACTTTATGATTCTATCGGGAATCCGCAAGATCCTATGTCTGCAATGTTTGTTGCGGCCATGAAAGAGTGGCGGCGGACAAATATTATGAAATCTAAAACTGATAGAGGTTTAAGAGGGGTTTCTTTACAGCAACGAATTGAAAAAGCTATGATGGTATCTATGGATAAAGAACTAGATGAACTTGATAATCATTTAGGTTTTTTAGCTTCAACAGGCTCTGTTGCTCCATTGGTCGGTCTATTTGGTACAGTTTGGGGTATTATTGCTTGTTTTAATGCAATTGCTCAAACACAGAGCAATTCTTTAACTTCTATTGCTCCAGGTATTGCGGAAGCGTTATTTACCACCGCTTTTGGTTTAATTGCGGCAATTCCTGCTTATATTGCTTATAATATTATTACCTCTGATATTGAGCGCTATGCAAAGAAATTAGATAATTTCATGGCTGAATTCTCCAGTATTTTATCTCGTGAAATTGATGATACCGCTATTCGTGCGGATATGGCCGGAGAATAAATATGATTGTCAACGGAAGAATCCAGAGAAGAAGTAGCCGGCGAAATGCCAACATCAACATGACAAATTTAATGGATGTTATGATGGTTTTATTGGTGGTATTTATGGTTACCGCGCCTTTGATGACATCTGGTATTCCTCTTGATTTACCTAAAGTAGGTGGGGGAACATTAGATGGTAAAGAAACATCAATAAATATCAGTGTTGATAAAGACGGGTTATATTATATAGGACAAAGCGTTATTGAACCGGATACCATTATTGATAAAATTATGGCAATAAAAGGAGAAAATAATGACGTAACCATAACAATTTCCGGTGATGCTTCTTCGACATATGGTAGTGTTATTGGTTTGATGGCTATGCTTAAAGATGCCGGTTTTAGTAAAGTTGGCTTAAAAACTGAAGCTCGTAAAAAACAAAAATAGAAAGACTATTGATGGAAAGAAGGTATTTATATCAATCTGCAGCTTTGCACATAGCCGTTTTTTTGCTATGTGTTCTTGATATACCTTATTTTGCCAGAAAACATGATTTTGATGAAAATCCTCCAATTTTAGTTGATTTGAATGATGTTACAATTTCTGATATGACGAATTTACCGGAACTTGCTGTGCGTGGTGAAGAAAGAAAGCAGGCAACCCGCAAAGAAAAGCAAAATATTGAAACAGCCGCTTCTCAGCAACCACAAGCGGTGTCAGAACCTGAAATTAAAGAAGAAACGAAACCTGAACCAATAGAAGAAGTTTCGGAAATAAAAGCTCCATCCTTGATTGAAGATACACCGAAGATGGAAGAATCCAAAGACGAACCTAATAAAGAAGATAAAAAGCCTATTAAAAAGAAGAAGCCGGCACCTATACCCCAGAAAAAGCCTCAAGTTAAACCTAAACCAGATGTGAAGAAGGAGCCGGAAAAGAAACCAGAAGCTAAAGCAACTACACCGGCTAAACCTAATAAACCAACAGTAAAAACAACAAAAGCATTAGATAGTTTATTTAAGAATGTAGATGATTTGCAAAAACAAATTGGCGAAGAAGATGCTCCGGCCGTTGTGCCACAAAATGAACCTGTTAATAATTTAGGCGTTGAAGGTGGTAACAGTAAAGGTTCTTACTATAGTGATATTACTGTTTCCGGTATGGATTTTGTTAAATCTAAAATTCAAGAATCGTGGAAAACTATCGCCGGTGGCAAAGATGACCGCAATATAGAAGTGGTTATTAATGTTAAACTATCCAAAGAGGGACTTATTCAATCTATTGAAATTGAAGATATGAAACGTTATCGTTCGGATACTTATTTCCAAGCACTTGCTGATAGTGCTGAGCGTGCTATTCATATTGCACAAGATGTTCATGGTGTCTTTAATAAAGTTCTCGCAACACAAAGTGCTTCTAGATACAACGAATGGAAAGAAATAAGATTTACATTTACACCATTGGGATTGGCCAAATAGCTTAATAATATTTTGTTTGATTACATATTCAGCCGATAGCCATTATTTTCAGTGATAATTAGTTGTGTGCCGCCTTCTTTTTCTACTTTTTGGCGCAAACGGTATATATGGGTCTCTACGGTGTGTGTGGTGGCGTCAGAACTATATCCCCAGACATTTTCCAGCAATTCTTCTTTACCGGCAATATCCGGAGATATTTTGTAAAGATATTTGATAATATCTATTTCTTTTTCAGTTAGTTTAGTGGTTTTCTCTGTTACAGAGGAGTAAATTTCTTTTTTTACCGGATAAAGGCTATATTCCTTAAATATTAAGCATTCTTTGCGTCGTACTTTGGGTAATAAATTGTCGTTTTTCAGATTTTCCAAAAATTTATTTAATTTAAAAGGTTTTTTTATTACTAAATCTGCATAATCCGATGTTTCCTGATTATTCGAAAACAAAACTATCGGCAATTCTTTAAATTGTGCAGCAATTTTATTTAATTCAGTATTTTCACTGTCTACTAAAAGTAATTCTGTTTGACTATCCGGTTTTTCAAAACTTATTTCTACATCTTTTTGATTTTTCGTTATTTGTTGGCCTAAATCTTGAGAAAAGATTTTATTTTCAAAGAGAATATTTATTTTTTTCATAAACTCAGCTCCAATCCTAAAATAAAGGCATAACCTTTTGTGTTATTTTCCGGATTTTTATTTTCTCCTTTTGATAACAAATGAGCAGCTGTTAAAGAAAGTGTCAAATACTTATTGTATTGATAACTATTTGAGAAACTTATGATCTCATCATGGTTATCTGTTTTTTCAGCTTTTGAATCAAAATATGCAATTCCGGTGGTTATCGGACCAATCTCATAACTTAGCCCAATGTTATAGGCTCTGCCTTCGCGATAAGCATCATATAAGTTAGCTCTGTCCAAAGCGTAATCATGGTGGCTTACTTCTGTCTTACGATATGAACCGCCCAGTGTCCACCCTTTGCGATAGATACTGATGCCTGCCGAATACTCTTTGTCATTTTTATGATAATCAGCAAAGCCTAATGATGTTTCCAATTCGTATCCTAAAATATCCCAAGCACCATATGCACCTAAGACATATGCGCTTTTGTCTTTGTAGCGCGAATCTTTTGCAACTAATCCTGATTGGCTATATGTTTCAGGAACATAAGTTACACCAAATTTCATACCAGCAAATTCCGGTGTAACATAGTTTGCTTTTAAGGAAGCTCCATCTGTGTTAATATATGTTGAATTCAATGTTTTATAGGAAACTTTATGCCCCTTTTTGTACCAGTTCGGATTATTTATAAAATTAACTAATTCCGTGTTATTGATGTGTACTTTACTGGCATTTGGTGCGCCAACAGCAAAATTATAGGCTACATTTGAAGCCTGACCTATGGTAATATCACCCCATGGTGTTTCCGTCAGATTGTAAACCTCTTCTCCCCAAATACCTTGGTTATAGTTTTCCACTTCTTTTGCAGTATCAATCATAAAATAACCAATTAAAGAGGTTGTATAATTTTGATTAAATTCATAACCGATACGGCCAAAAAGATTTAAGGAGGAATTTAGATTATTTTGTTTATGATCTCTATTATATGGTTTTGCATAATCTGTGTAACCATAGTAATTCTCTAAGGATATATCAAAATCTGTTTCTAATGCTCCCGCATATGAAGATATGGGGAATAAGGTTAATAATAAGGCTATTGGTGATATTTTCATTTCATATCCTCAAAATATTTCTGTTCTTGTCTTAATATAAAGCTATCTTTTTGTCTTAACAAGACTTATATTGTTTATAACCTAAAAAAATATGGATAAATAAAAAGCTTTCTGCTTTAAGCTTGTTTATAATTTGAATAATATTGTCATAAATGGAGTATATAAAATGCAAAAACCTGTGATGTTGCTAATTTTGGACGGTTGGGGATATAGAGATGTAAAAACTACTGATAATGCCATTGAACAAGGCGATACGCCTAATTGGCATTATTTGTTGGATAATTATCCGCATTGTTTTGTTGAAACATCAGGATATGACGTTGGCTTGCCTGACGGACAAATGGGTAATTCAGAAGTCGGACATACAAACCTCGGTGCCGGACGTGTTGTTATGCAGGATTTACCGAAAATTGATTTAGCTATTAAAGAAGGGACATTGGAAAAGAATCCTACTTTAGTAGAAATGATTGATAAACTAAAAGAAACGAAAGGCACTTGCCACTTAATGGGATTGATGTCCCCCGGTGGTGTTCACTCTCATCAAACGCATATTGAAGCGATGTGCCGTATTTTAGCTAAAAATGGTATTAAGGTTAATGTACATGCCTTTTTGGATGGCAGAGACACACCTCCTCAGTCTGCCAAAGGTTTCTTGAGTGAATTTGAAAAAAATATTAAAGATTTGTCTGATATTAAAGTTGCAACTATTTCCGGTCGTTTTTATGCGATGGATAGAGATAAGCGTTGGGATAGAGTTGAAAAAGCTTATAATAATATCGTATTAGCAGATGGTAAGCGCTTTAATTCTTCCGATGAAGCCATTAGTGCTTCTTATGCCGATGGTGTTACAGATGAGTTTGTTGTTCCTGTTGTTGTTGGTGATTACCAAGGCGCAAAGGATGGCGATGCTGTTTTAATGATTAACTTTAGAGCAGATAGAGCTCGCGAAATTCTTTACGCTTTGGGCGATAAAGAATTTACAGGATTTGAAAGAAAAAAAATTATTAAATTTATTGAACTTGTCGGTATGGTAGAATATTCCGTTGACCATAATCGTTTTATGAAAACAATTTTTGCTCCGGAAACTCTTAAAAATATTTTTGGAGAGGTTGTTGCGAATCATGGATTAACACAACTTAGAATCGCTGAAACAGAAAAATATGCACACGTCACATTTTTCTTTAATGGCGGAGAAGAAAAAGAGTTTAAAGGAGAAGAGCGAATCCTTATTAACAGTCCTAAGGTTGCAACATATGATCTTAAACCGGAAATGAGCGTTTATGAAGTAACCGAGGCTTTAACCAATGCAATAGAAAAGCAAAAATATGATGTCATTATCTGTAATTTTGCTAATGGTGATATGGTTGGTCATACCGGTATTATGGATGCAGCACTTAAGGCTGTTGCCAGTGTTGATGAATGCTTGGGCGCTGTTATGAGAGCGATTAAGTCGGTTGGTGGCGTGTTATTGGTTACAGCAGACCATGGCAATGTAGAAAAGATGATAGATGAAAAAACAGGTGAACCTTATACTGCACATACAGTTGGCAAGGTTCAGGCTGTTCTTTATAATGCTCAAGAAAAGATATCGTCTTTAAAAAATGGGCGACTTGCCGATATTGCTCCAACACTTTTGGATTTAATGAATATTGAAAAACCTTCTGAAATGACAGGTTCTTCTTTAATTGTTAAATAAGGCTTTTGATGAAAAAGGTAGTCTTTGGCATAACTTTTGTTTTGATGTTGTTAAGTTATTTTAACAATAACATTGCTTATGCCAAAGATATATCTGAAAAAGATGTAAAAAAACTGGAAGCAGAAGCAAAACAAAAAACTTTAGAATCTAAGCAATTACAAGCTCAGGCTATTCAACTCAATCTAGAATTATCCAAGATTGATAAAACAGTTATTACTTTAGCGCAAAAAATTCAAAACAATGAAAAAAAGTTGTCTGACTTAGAAGAAAGATTAGTTGATTTGAAAAAAAATCTTGCTGTAAAAGAAGCCGATTTCATAAAAGAGAATCGTTCTTTGGTACAAACAATTGCTGTACTACAAAACATGTCTCTTAATCCTTCCGAATCCGTTATTTTACAGCCTATTTCACCTATAGATGTTATTCGTAGCGCTATTTTACTTAGAGAAGCTATCCCCTATCTAAATGATAAATCATCTAAACTGAAAGTGGATTTGGATAATTTTTATGAGCAAAAACGTAAAATAGAATCCACTGTCGAAGATGCAAAAAAACAAAAAGTTTTGTTGGAAAAACAGCAGATAGAGATGCGACAACTTATGAATAAAAAAACTAATTTACGCAGAGAAGTTGAAACAAAAGGTGCTGAGACACAAAAAATTGCCGAAACACTGACCTCTAAAGCTAAAGATTTAAGGGAATTATTAGAAGAATTAGAAAGACAAAAGGAGATAGCCAGAAAGAAAAGAGAAGAAGCTGAACGTTTAGCTGCTTTAAAAAGACAGCAAGAAATGCAGCAAAGAGGTATAGCTCATACTGTTGATACACAAACGCATGCTTCTATAAAAAAACAAGTTAAGGGTGGCAAATTTGCGAGCGCTAAAGGTCATTTGAATCGCCCTGTCAGCGGAACCGTTATTACCGATTATGGACAAACCATATCTAAGGGCGTTACATCTAAAGGAATCGTTTATAAAACGCGTTCCGAAGCACAAGTTACATCTCTTTTTGATGGAACAGTCATTTTTTCTGGTCCATTTAAAGGATATGGTAATATTATTATAGTAGAACATGGTGATGGGTATCTGTCTTTATTGGCTGGTCTTGGCAGAATTGATTGCGATGTCGGACAAACATTATTAGCAGGAGAACCTGTTGGAACCATGCCTAGCGGCAGTAATGCTAAGCTTTACGTTGAAATACGAAAGAACAGACACCCAATTAATCCCACACCGTGGATTGCCGGTTAATTTTTTATGATAGGAAGAAATATGCGCAAGTATAAGTTATTATTTATTTCTTTGTTAGCAGGATTATTTTTAAGCATCACTGATGTGCACGCTGCAAAGAAAGAAGAAAAAGAGATTGATACTTATGAGTTGTTAAACTTATTTGGTGAAGTTATGGAACGGACTAAAATGTCTTATGTGGAAGAAGTTACAGATAAAAAACTAATAGAATCCGCATTAAATGGTATGTTATCTTCTTTAGATCCTCATTCCGGCTATTTAGATGCAGAAAGTTTCAAATATATGAGTGAGCAAACTAAAGGTAAATTTGGCGGTTTGGGAATCGAAATAACTATGGAGAACGGTTTGGTTAAAGTTGTTTCCCCAATTGATGATACCCCTGCTGCTAAAGCTGGGATGAAAGCCGGTGACTATATTACTAACATTGATGATGAAACCGTTGTCGGTATGTCTTTGAATGAAGCTGTCAGTAAATTAAGGGGAAAAATTGGAACGAAAGTCAGATTATCTGTCAGACGTGCTAATTCCAAACCTTTAGAATTTACAATTACACGTCAAGAAATCAAAATTCAGTCGGTTAAAAGTGAAATTAAAGAAGATGCTATCAGTTATATTCGTATTTCTTCGTTTACGGAAGATATTGATACAGCTGTAACAGATGCTATTAAAAAAGCAAAAAAAGAATTAAAAAATAATTTCTTAGGTATTGTTATTGATGTTCGTAATAACCCGGGAGGATTATTAGACCAAGCTGTTGCGGTTTCTGATTTATTCTTAGAAAAAGGAGAAATTGTTTCTACTCGTTCTCGTAATGAAAGTGATACTGTTAAGTTTATGGCTAGTGAAGGTGATATAGCCAAAGATATTCCTATTGTTGTTATTATAAATGAAGGTTCAGCTTCTGCTTCCGAAATTTTAGCAGGTGCTTTACAGGATCATCATAGAGCCATTATCTTAGGCGAAAAATCTTTTGGTAAAGGTTCTGTTCAGACAGTTATTCCGTTAAGAGATTATGGCGCTATGCGTATTACTACGGCAAGATATTACACTCCTTCCGGTCGTTCTATTCAGGCAAAAGGAATCGAACCTGATATAGAAGTTAAACCGGCCAAAATTGAAGAACTAGAATCTTATGCTTTGAATATTAGTGAAGCAGACTTAAATAATGCATTGAAAAATGATAATGAAGAAGATAAGTCAGCCCAAAAGAAAAATAAGAAAAGCAAAGAAGATTTGGCTGATTATCAGTTAACTCGTGCTTTAGATTTAGTTAAAGCTTTAGCTCTTTATTCTAAAGTTGATAGGTAAAAGAGAGTTTTATGCAAAAGAATTTCAGACTTTGCGCCGGTGCGGTTGTTTTTAATGAAAAAGGTCAGGTTTTATTGTGCAATCGCAACGACACAAAAAATGATGCTTGGCAATTTCCTCAAGGGGGTATTGAAAAGAACGAATCGACTCAAATAGCCGCAGAGCGTGAGCTTTTTGAAGAAACAAGTATTGTTTCCGTAGACTGTATTTATACTATGAAAAAGCCTCTTCGATATGAATTTCCTATTGCAATAAAACAGAATTTTAATAAACGCGGAATTCTATGTGATGGTCAAGATATTTATTTCTCTTTATTTTATTTTAAAGGTAACGAAAGCGAAATAGATGTCTTTACCTCACAACCGGAATTTAAGGAATATCAATGGCAGGATTTTAGTTTTGCAGTAGATAATATTGTTGATTTTAAGAAACAAGTCTATTTATCTATACAAAAAGAATTTGAGCCTTTAATAAAACAATATCTAAATAACCTCTCTTGATATTTGAAACTTTTTAACATAAATTTATGGTTAGGTTGGGTTTTGAAAAAGGAAAATTATGAATAATCTGCCAGAAATACATGATATATATATACCGGAAGGAGTTTCAGCCTTTCCTCTGGCTTATGGCTGGTGGATTATTATCGCTTGCATTTTTCTTGGTGCTTTTTTTCTGAAATTTATTTTATGGAGTGTAAAAACAAGTAAAAAGCATTATGCACTTAATAAATTAAAAAAAATAGACACATCTTTACCTATTGAATCTGCTATAAAAATGTCTGAATTGTTACGGCGAATCTGTAATATCAAATTTAAGGAAGCTCGTGCACTTTATGGTGAAGAATGGATCGATTTTTTAAATGAACACAGTTCTCATAAACTTTCTGAAAGCGCTGCAAAATTGTTAGCTTTTGCGCCTTTTATGGATAAAAACAGTAAAAAATATGATGTTAAAACGGCTGTTCAACTTAAAGAATTTTGTCAGCATTGGATAGGAGCAAACCTATGATACGTTTTTTCTATCCTGAAATGTTTTGGTTGCTACTATTACCTTTTTTTATATTTTGGTTATTACCTAAAGTACAAGGTTTACATGGTAGTGCACTCAGAGTTCCTTTTCTTACAGATTTAAAAAATATAAAATATAAAGCAGAGCATCAACGATTGCCATCTTTAAGTGAAAAAACTGTATTTTCTCTTAAATTTATATACCTTTTCATTCTGTGGAGTTTATTGATTATTGCTAGTGCTCGCCCGCAATATGCTGGTGAACCATATCATCTTAAAGCAGAGAATCGAGATATAATGCTTGTTGTTGATATTTCTACATCAATGTTACAGCCAGACTTTTCTACACAACGGCAAAAAATTGATAGAATGTCTGCCGTTAAGGCTGTTGTCAGCGCTTTTGTTGAACAACGAACTGAAGATAGAGTTGGTTTAATTTTGTTCGGTACATTGGCTTATTTGCAATCTCCACTTACTTTTGATAAGCAAGCTGTAAAAGAAATCCTTTTAAATACAGATGCCGGTATGGCCGGAAATTCAACATCTATCGGTGACGCTCTCGGCATTGCTCTTAAAAGTCTGAAAGATGAAAAACAGAAAAATAATAAAGTTATTATTTTGCTTACTGATGGCGAAAATAATGATGGCTCTCTTAGTATGGCTCAAGCTATTGATTTAGCTGAAAAAGAAGGTATTAAAATTTATACGATAGGTGTGGGTGGTGATGTTAATTTTATGGGTTCATTGTTTAGCCTTAAAAATAATGAACTTGATGAAAAAAGTTTAAAAGAATTAGCTAGCCGAACAAAAGGAAATTATTTCAGAGCCAGGGATCTTAATACTTTGGCTGATATTTATCAACGGATTAATGAATTGGAACCTCAAAGCGAAGAAGGCAGTGTTGTACAAGAAATTGAAGAATTATTTTATATTCCGGTTTTAATCGTGTTAATACTTTTATCTTTCTTATTTTTACTACCGGAGGGGTATTTAAAATGATTGAATTTTTGCAAAATTTTCATTTTTTAAGACCTTGGGTTTTACTTTTTTTATTATTACCGTTAGGTTTTTACTTAAAAAAATTCGGCTTAAAAGAACAAATATCTTCGTGGGAAAATATTTGCGATAAAAATTTGTTAAAGTTTTTACTTATTAATAATGGATCTCAGAAGAAGCTTTCTTTGAAAAAATATTTTTATACCGGCTTATTTGCCTTAATTTTTGCGGCATCTGGTCCTTCTTGGAAAAAAATTGAAATTCCAACTTTTGTCGTAGAGAATCCATCTTTATTTGTATTGAGTTTAGCTCAAGATATGCAATTAACAGATATATCTCCTTCTCGTCTCAATCGTGCTAAATTTATGATTTCTGATATTGCAGATAGTATTCCTGATGGGCAATTTGGTTTAGAAGTTTATTCGCAGGAACCTTATGTTATAACCCCTTTAACTGATGACATAAAAATTATAAAAAGTATATTACCTCAGATTACTCCTGATATAGTACCCGACTACGGCGATAGGTTAGATAGAGCTATTGACTTGGCATTAAACAGATTTAAGGCTGCTGGATATACAACAGGAAATATTATTTTGTTTTCCTCCGATGTTGGGCAACGTTTTGATTTAGCTTTGGAAAAGATTAAAGAAGCTACTAATTTAGGATACACAATTCATATTATAGATGCTTCTTTTTCTGGTAATGATAAATTGCAGATGCTTGCTCAGAAAGGCAATGGTGTTTATTTGACTCTAAAAGAACCCGATATTCAGAAACTAGTAAGCGTTCTTAAGAGTAGAAACGATGAAAAAATTAAACTTAGTCAAAATCTTAGAGAAAATTTCCTTGATTATGGATATTACCTTGTCTTTATTGCTTTGTTATGCTTTATGCCTTTTTTCCGGCGCGGATTGCTTGCCTTCATTTTGTTTAGTTGTTTTTCTTTTCCTGCATATGCCGGATTTTTGCTAAATAATAATCAAGAGGGTGTTAAACTTTTTAATGACGCTCAATATGATTTGGCTTTAGAAAAATTTGAAGATTCTCTTTGGCGTGGCATAACCTTATATAAACAAGAAAAAAATGAAGAAGCCTTAAAAGAATTCTCTAAATTAAAAACGGATGTTGCTTGGTATAACAAAGGCGTTGTTCTAACTAAAATGTGTCAATATGATAAAGCCCTTGAGGCTTTTAATGAGGCTCTGAAGATTAATCCTCAAAATTCTGATGCGGTTTATAATAAAAAAGTTTTAGATGATTTGTTTGAAAAAGCAAAAGATGATCCTTCTGCCTTAAATTGTGGAGAAAATCGAGAACAAAATCAAAATAATAATTCGGATAATCAGGACAATGATCAAAATAATCAAAATCAGCAACAAGATAATAGTCAATCTAATTCAGGTAATAACGATAATCAAAATCAAGAACAAAATTCACAGGATCAAGAGCAGAATAAAAATCAGGGAAATGAGCAACAAGACAAAGAACAACAGTCTTCAGATAATTCTTCTAGTGATGCGCAAAATCAACAAAATGAGCAACAACAGAATGCACCTTCTGAACAACCAGAAGATAATTCTTCACAAAACGCTGATTCTCAATCTGATAGTAATTCCTCTGAAGAAAATGATACAAAGCCTTCTAATCAAGATGCTCAAAATCAGCCAACCGAGGATAAAAATACACCTGCAGAAGCTAATAATGATTCGGGAGATGAGCAAAAAAGTAATAATAATGAGGGTAATGATGATAATGCTAATGATATGCAAGAAGAAGAGATTGAGTCACAACTTATGAATGCTAAAAAAGGTGATGAAGACACTCAATATGATGAGGAAGCTTTGGCCGTTCAACGCCGTTATCGTGAAATACCGGAAGATCCGGGGGGATTATTAAGAGAGTTTATAAAAAAGGAATATATGAAAGACAGGTATCGTAATGAAAATAATTAAGCTTTTTATTGTTTTATTTCTTTGTACAGTAGCATTTAATGTTTATGCTGCTGAACTTCGTTTATCCGTAGATAAGAAAGTTATTACCGAAGCGGATACATTATTTTTAACGATTGAATATACCGGTGGTGACAATAAAACACCAGATTTATCTTCTTTGCAAAATGATTTTCAAATTGTATCTAACTCGTCTTCTCAGCAGATTAAATTTATTAATGGTAATATGAGCCAATCAAAAAAATGGACCTTAGGATTACAACCTCTCAGACAAGGAAAAATTACTATTGCGCCGGTTAGAATTGATAATATTATTTCTAATAGCGCAGAAGTAGAAGTCAAAGAAGTCTCTAATGTTGCTTATGTTCCTGATAGTCGTGAAAATTCCAATGCCCCTTATTTTCAAATAGAGCAAACTTTAGATAACTCTTCTCCTTATGTTCAGCAACAAATTACTCTTTTGGTTAATATTTATGACAGTTTAGGACTACAAGAAGGTAATCTTATGATAGATGAGGAATCAAAAAAAGATTGGGTTATAATTCCTCTGCTAGACCAACCAATTGTTAAGCAAGAAATAATAAATTATAAACAGATGAATGTTGAAACTTATGCGTTTGCAATTTTTCCGCAAAAAAGCGGAGATATCAAAGAACCCTCATTTTCTTTTGATGGCTATTATGTGAAAAATTCAGACTTCGGTTTTCCTCATTTTAATGATGATATCTCTATGTTTGGTGTTAATTTTCGTAATGTCTTTGGACAACGTGTTCCGGTGCGTATGAAAACTAAGCCTAAAGTAATTACTGTCAAACAAATACCTGCTTCTTTTTCCGGTTCCTATTGGCTTCCTTTAAACAATTTAGAAGTTTCATCTTCTTGGTCTGCTAAAAAAGGATTTAAGGTTGGAGAAGCGGTTAATCGAACTATAAACCTAAGAGCATATGGAATGACTGAAAGCATGTTACCACAAATAAAATTTCCTAATGCTGTCGGATTTAATCAATATCCGGAAAAACCAGAAGTTTCCGAACAAGTCCAACAAGGGATTATTGTGACAAATGCATCTATCAACAATGTTTATATTCCTTCACAATCAGGTACTCTTACAATTCCTGAAATTAAAATTGATTGGTTTAACACGAAAACAAATAGTGTAGAAACAGCTATTATTCCTGCTGAAACAGTTCTAGTTTTGCCGAATCATGATTTAGCGTCTTCTGCAACATCGCTATTACAAAGTACAGAACCTCAAGAATCTTCGAAAGCTAACGAACAATCACAACAAGATATTCCTTCTAAAGAGGAATTATCAAAATCTTTTGATTTTTCATTTTTATTAAAGTTTTCTATTGATACTTACTTAAAGATTTTAAGTGTTATTGTTTTAATTTTTATTTTCTTGCGTCTGATGGTTTTAAGAAAGCGCAAAAACTTCAAGAGAAATCTCATTATTAAAGCTTTACGTAAACATGATTATAAAAAAGCTAAGGAAGCTTTGCTTTATTGGGCTGAAGATAGATTTTATCCTGCTGATATTAATAACTTTAACGATATCGCACAATTGGTTAATAACCAAGAATTTTCAGAAGGATTGTCTTCTCTTAATAAAATCTTGTATTCCTCAAATTCTGACTTTTTTGAAACTTCTAAATTTATTGAAATTTTAAAAAAGGTTGATAAAATGAAAAAAAATAAGAGAAGGAAAGCGGAAGTTTTGCCGAATCTTTATGATTAGGTTTATAAAAACGGAGATATAATGTTTTGGTTTAAGAGATTACTAAGTGGTGTTTTGGCTTTATTCCTTGTGTTTTTGGGAATAACATTATTTAGTTACTCAGAAAAAAGTTTTCAGTTATTTGGTGCGGCTGTTTTTGTTTGCGGCATTATTTTAGGTTATATTGTTATTCGACGCAGGTTGCCAAGTTATAACTTTTGGATTACGATTATTGCTATTGGTTTAGCTTATCAGGTTTTGAATGCTAAAGCTCCTCAAACCGAGAATATGTCTCCTGATAATATTGATTCAATCTCAGAAACATCATCTTCCAGTCGCAATACTTTGTCGACTGGTAGTGTAGAAATCGTTAAAAAACATAAAAAAGCTTCTAATGGGTTTAACCTGAAAGCTTATCCTAAAATTACAGGAAGCGCAAATGTTATTCATGCCCACGTTTTCTATGTTGCGGGTCGCTACGTTCGTTTATTTGGTGTTGATGCACCGGATAATGATCAACTTTGCTCAGATGTTAACGGCAGTTCTTATAATTGCGGCGAAGTTGCTGTTTCTTGGGTTAGAAATTGGATTGATAAAAACCCAATAGATTGCTATCTGTTAAAAATTGATCCAAAAGGCTACGATTTAGCAACTTGTATGTGGGGAGAATACGATATTGGGGCTGGATTAGTCGGCGCCGGATGGGGGTTGGCTAAGACAAAAGAATCTCGTATTTATAAACCTTATGAGGCAAAAGCACAAAGCGAATCTCTCGGTTTATGGCAAGGAACTTTTTATACTCCCGAAGATTGGCGTGATATAAAAAGACATCGTAATGATTTTACTATAAAAACAAATAGTTTTTCTTCCGGTGGCGGATTTTTTGGTTCGTTGTTTAAATGGTAAAGTATTCTATAAAAATTTTGTGCCGTTCAGAAAATGATACAAAATCATTAGCAGAAAAGTTTGCTCATATTGCTCGTAAAGGAGATATATTTGCTTTGTTCGGTACTTTAGGTGCCGGTAAAAGTACTTTTTCCAGATATTTTATTCAATGTTTAACTCCGGCTAAGGAGATTCCAAGCCCGACTTTTACATTAGTCCAAACGTATGAAGCTCAAAATTTCGATATTTATCACTATGATATGTATCGTTTAAAAAATCCTGAAGAAGCTTATGAACTCGGAATAGAAGAATCATTTTACAATGCTGTTAACTTGATAGAATGGCCGGAAAAAATCAATAATTTATTACCAAAAGATATTTGGAAAATTAATATATTGACGCAAGGAACTGATCGTCTTTTTATCATAGAAACAGACACAGAGGAGAAATATTTACGTGCAAAGGATATGAAATTTGACTAAGATACACGCTACACTTATCAGTTATCAAAATAAAGGTATTCTTTTGGGTGGAGAATCCGGTGTCGGTAAGTCTGATTTAGCACTGCGTTTTATTATGGATAAAGGAGCTAAATTAGTAGCAGATGATTACGTTGAATTGCTAGCAAAAGAAGGGGTTGTTTATGGCTCTGCTCCTGAATCTATATCAGGAAAAATGGAAATTAGAGGTGTCGGTATTGCTAACTTTGAAACCAAACACCAAGAAAAAATATGTTTATACATAGAACTCTGTCATAAAAGAGAAGAGATTGAGCGCTTACCTGAACAAAAATTTATAGAATTAGAAGGTATTATGATTGAAAAAATAAGTTTGTGTGCTTTTGATTGTTCTACTATTTGTAAAATTATCGCAAAAATTAGTGGCATAATTTGTTAAATGTGCTAATGATATTTGTATAAATATAAAAAGGGAATTAGCTATGATAATACATTTTATAGAATCGTTTTTGAGAACCTTGGGAAAACCTTTGGTTAAGTTTTTATCCTCTTTAGGAGATTTGACAGCTTTTGTAGTTAAATCTATATATCATTGTTTCGTTCCTCCTTTTTATTTCAAACTTTTTCTTAAGCAAATCTTGGATATTGGTTTTTATTCTCTTCCCGTGGTTGGTTTAACTACTCTTTTTGCCGGTATGGTTATTGCATTGCAGACATATTCCGGCTTTTCTGGTTTTAAGGCAGAAAGTGTTATTGCTTCTGTTGTACTTATTTCTGTTACACGAGAATTGGCACCTGTTTTATCTGCCTTAATGGTTGCAGGGAGAATCGGTGCGGCAATGGCTGCAGAAATCGGAACTATGCGTGTTACAGAACAAATTGATGCTTTGGTTACTCTTTCTACCAATCCTTTTAAATATCTCGTTGCACCGCGTTTATGGGCCGGACTTATTGTTTTGCCTCTTTTGGTTTTTATTGGAGATATTATCGGTATTTTCGGCGGATATGTTGTGGGTGTTTATAAACTCGGGTTTAATCCGGCTAATTATATTACTGCAACATTTGAGGACTTACAAATTATAGGCATTGTTTCCGGTTTAGTTAAAGCTGCTGTTTTTGGCTTTATTATTTCTATGATGGGTTGTTATCATGGTTATAAATCCAAAGGCGGAGCACAAGGTGTCGGCAATGCTACGACTAATGCTGTTGTATCCTCATCTATTCTTATTTTAATCTTTAATTACCTTATTACTGAAATGTTCTTTTCCAGATAGGAGATTGTATTATGACCAAAGAAATAAAAATCAAAATCAGAAATCTCCATAAAAGTTTTGGTAAAAAACAAGTTTTAAATGGTGTTGATTTGGATTTGTATAAAGGCGAATCCTTGGTTGTTATCGGTGGTTCCGGCACAGGAAAATCAGTTTTAATTAAATGTATTCAAGGTTTGCTTACACCTGATGAGGGTTCTATTCAAATAGATGATGTGGAAATTGTTGATAAAAATCCAGAAATTATAGAAAGCATGCATAGCAAAATGGGGATGCTTTTCCAAGGTGGCGCTCTGTTTGATAGTCTTTCCGTATGGGAAAATGTTGCATTTGATTTAATTCAAAATCGCGGTGTCAGCAGAAAAGAAGCCAGAATCTTTGCAATAAAAGTTCTGAGACAAGTTGGCTTAGGTTCCGATATTGCTGATTTGTATCCATCAGAATTATCCGGTGGTATGCAAAAACGCGTTGGATTGGCAAGAGCTATTATTACGCGCCCTGAAATTATCTTTTTTGATGAACCAACCACTGGTCTTGATCCTATTATGGCTGACGTTATTAATGACCTTATTATAGAATCAGCAAAAGACCTAGGTGCAACAACACTTACTATTACACATGATATGACCTCTGCGAGAAAGATTGCTGATAAAATTGCTATGCTTTATCAGGGAAAAATTATCTGGTACGGAACAGTTAAAGAGCTTGACAGAACTGATAATCCGTATGTCTGCCAATTTATTCAAGGTTCTTCTAAAGGACCAATTAATGTGGAGAAATAGTTATGGCTAAAAAATCAACAATTGATTATGTTTGTCAATCTTGCGGCGCCGTTTATCCTAAATGGCAAGGTAAATGTGATGCTTGCGGAGAATGGAATTCAATTGTTGAAGAAAAAAGTGCTTCTGCAGAATTTTCAAATATATCTTCAAAGAAAAAAGGTTCTCAAATTGATTTTGTTTCGCTTAACGGAGAAAGCCAAACCTACAAGCGCCTTGTGACTAATCTTTCTGAAATTAATCGTGTTTCAGGTGGTGGGTTGGTTCCAGGGTCTGTTATTTTGGTGGGTGGCGATCCTGGTATAGGCAAGTCAACCTTATTATTGCAGATTTGCGCTGGAATGGCTTATCAACTTAAAGATAACAGTTGTTTTTATATTTCTGGAGAAGAGGCAATTGACCAAGTGCGAATCCGCGCTAAAAGGTTAGGTTTAGCTGATGCCCCTGTCAGATTAGCGAGCACAACCAGTGTTAAAGATATTATTGCAACTTTAGAAAAAGAAAATCCGGCCTTGGTTATTATTGATTCTATTCAAACCATGTATTTAGATGAGGTAGAATCGACACCCGGTAGTGTTGCACAGGTCCGTGCTGCTGCCTATGAACTTATAAAAATAGCAAAGAAAAAAGGATTTATTTTGTTTCTTGTCGGGCATGTCACTAAACAGGGAGCTATTGCCGGTCCTAGAGTTTTAGAACATATGGTTGATACGGTTCTTTATTTTGAAGGTGACAGAGGGCATCATTTTAGAATTTTGAGAGCGGTTAAAAATCGCTATGGCGCTACTGATGAAATCGGCGTTTTTGAAATGCAAGATAACGGTTTGGTTGAAGTTGAGAATCCTTCAGCCTTGTTTTTGGCCGAACGGCAAGGGTGTATTTCCGGTTCGTGTGTTTTTGCGGGAATTGAGGGTTCAAGACCTTTATTGGTTGAAATTCAAGCTCTTGTTGCTAATAGTGGCTATGCAGGTGCTAAAAGAGCAGTGGTTGGTTGGGATACAAATCGTTTAGCTATGATTTTAGCTGTTCCAGAAGCGC
>Ga0247610_10000664_pt1 | contig 47035 bp, 35 predicted proteins | sample 174DNAGHGhighgp2_FD_193483 | JGI IMG/M metagenome (GOLD analysis project Ga0247610, IMG submission 193483) | Sheep rumen microbial communities from Palmerston North, Manawatu-Wanganui, New Zealand - 1742 DNA GHGhigh gp2 | ecosystem: Host-associated > Mammals > Digestive system > Stomach > Rumen...
CACAAGATGCTGCAGATAAAGCTAAAGCAGAAGCAGATAAAGCAAAAGCAAATGGAGATAAAGATGCAAGTAAAAAACAAGAAGCTGCCAAAAGAGCTCAAGCTGCAGCTGATGAAGCTAAAGAAGCTGCAAATGATGCAAAAGAAGCTCAAGAAGCAGGAAATAGTGAAGTAGAAGAAGAAGCTGCACAAAGGGCAAAAAAAGCAGCAGACGAGGCAAAAGAAGCAGCAAGAGAAACTGGTGTAGATAGAGGTGAAGTAAAAAATCAACAAAAATCAAAAAGTGGAAAACCAGGTAAACAAGTAGGAAATCTTATTACATCTTTTGAAGAACCAGATGAAATTACTAAACGATTAATGGATAATATTGAAAAAGCTAGAAAAAAACTTGCTGGAACATTTGGAGAATTTATCAGTAAATGTAATAGTTCAAAAAGTCTAGAAAAAACTGGATTAGTTGCAAAAACTAATCATGGTCATCGTGGTTGGAATGTTGAAATGAATCAAATTATTAATGCTTATGTAAAAAAAGTAGTATTTAATAAAAAACGTCAATTCAAGAAAACATATCAAAGAATTCGTCGAGGTAGTGGAGCTATTAAATTTGGTCAACCAATAAATCCAGGTAAAAAAGTCTTAAAAGATAATCTTGATATTACAACAGCATTTTATATCGATAAATCAGGATCAATGGGTAATGATATAAATAATGTATTCGATGCAACTTATGTAATTTGTGATGTATTGAAAAAACAATTTAGCAAAGAAAAAGTTGTAAGTAATATTGAATATAAATTATTTGCATTTGATTATGATCTTAAAAAATTGAAATTTGGAGAACGTGCTCAAGCAAGTGGTGGAACAATGCCTTGTCATGAACTATTAAATGAGATAAAGAAAAACACTCCAGATTATATGATTAATGTTATTATTACTGATGCCGAAATGGATTTTAATGAATCAGAAATAATCAAATTATTAAAAGAATTAGATGGAATTGTTGTATTTATTACTAATCAAAATCAAGACGATATTAAGAAAATTTCTAATATGCAAGACTATAAGACAAAACTATATTATATACAAGCAACTAGTGATTTTAAATTAGAATAATCTAATAATATAAATATAAAAAAGAGGTTTTGTAAAACCTCTTTTTTATGCTTCAAATAAATTAAGTTGTTTAGGTTTTTCTTCTTCCTTTTGTTTATCTAAACCACGTTGAATAATTGAATTAATAAACTCTCTACTTCCACGAACACGTTTCTTTCCATTATTTTCATCCTCTTCAAGATCTTTTTCTTCAAAAGTCTTTTCACAATTGTCTTGCATTTCTTTGAATATATTTTCAATATCATTAGTCAATTTATTTAATTGTGATTGAATAGACAATGTTGTATTTTGAAGAGATGTCAATGATTGATAAAGACTTCCTTTGCCTGCATTTATTGTAATATTCTGAATCAATGCATCTTGGGCAGCTTCATTTACTGAAAGCATTTTCAAAAGCCTTCTAATATTATTGATTTCTTGATTTATCTTATTTTCAAGATATGGATGTTCTTCAAGATATTTCTCATCAAAATAATAATTAGAAAGTCTTTCTGTTATTTCAACTGCTTCATTTTTAGCAGTTTCATTTATCTCTGAAAGATTCAGAATAAGTGTAGGTGTAGATAGTTCTTCTTCAGTATCATCAATAATAGGATAATTAGAATTGATATATAAATCATTTATATCAACATTATTCTTATTATTTATATTATCTTCTTCCCAATTAATCATAATTATATATTCATATATATCTTATTTTATTAAAAATATATTATTTTTTGAAAAAAAATTTATTTATTGTTATTTATTTTATTTTTATTTTATTTTTAATTATAAACTATAAAATATTTTATTTTTAATTAAATTTTATAAAAAGATTATTTAAAAATAATTCTTTAGTTATACTTAAATATTAGAATATAATAAATATATTGAATATCAAAATATAAATGGCAAATAAAAAATGTTTGGTATTTGAAACTATGAACAATATCAATTCTACTATGCATATTGTTGAAAGTGCAAATCCAAAAGAAGTACGTTTGACAGGAGTATTTGGTGTCGCAGGTGTTAAGAACAATAATAACCGTATCTATGACAAGCAAAACTATGGGATGATGGTAGAATCATTGCAAAAAGTTATTGCTAATGAAGGTTGTTTAGGTGAATTAGAACATCCAAATTCAATGAATATCAATCTAAATAATGTATCACATAAGATTGAATCTATTGCTATGAATGAAGATGGTACTGTCACTGGAACAATTGTTTTATTAGATACTGATAAAGGCCGTAATGCTAAAGCAATTATTGAAGGTGGTGTTCCATTATATATTTCATCAAGGGCTGCTGGTTCTATTGATGAATCTGGTCATGTTACATTAACTTCTCTTAAAACTTACGATTTAGTTGGTACACCCGGTTTTAGTCAAGCTAAACTTAATCTTTCTGAAAATCAGACCTTTGAATCTTTAAATGAATCTTGCTGTATTATTTATGAATCTGATGATGATTTGTTAGGAGATGATGATTCTAAAGAAGATAAATCAGATAAAAAAGAAAAAGATTCTAAAGAAGATAAATCTAAAGAAGATAAAAAAGAAGAAGATTCTAAAGAAGATAAAAAGGAAGAAGATTCTAAAGAAGAAAAATCTGATAAAAAAGAAAATAATAAAAATAAAGAAGATAATAATATTACTATGAAAGATGTAAAAGACTCAATTGATCAACTTGCCGAAAAAATTGAATCATTGGAAGCCGATTTACATGTAGCTAAAGAAAGTTTATCTGAAAAAGATAAATTAATTCAAGATTTAACAGATAGATTAGATGAAATGTCTAATGTAAAAATAAATTATGATGCTATTCAAGAATGGGTAGAATCAGAATTTGGTACACAATTACAATCTAATATTGAAGAATCTATTGAAGATAAAATCAATGAAGCTACTGAAAATATAGCTGAAGGTATTCAAAATTGGGTATGTGAAGAATTTGCTCCAGAAGTACAAAATTGGGTATGTGAAGAATTTGCTCCAGAAGTACAAAACTGGATTACTGAAGAATTTGCTCCAGAAGTACAAGACTGGATTACAGAAGAATTTGCTCCAGAAGTACAAAACTGGATTACTGAAGAATATTCACCAGAATTACAAGGATGGATTACTGAAGAATTTGCTCCAGAAGTACAAAACTGGATTACTGAAGAATTTGCTCCAGTCATTGATGGTTGGATTACTGAAGAATATGCACCTGAACAAAACAAACAAATTTTAGAAAATCTTAAAGGTGAAAAACTAAGTACTATTGATAATTTATTAGAAGCAATTGAAGGAAAACAAACTACAGATGCTGCTTTAGAAATATTAAAAGAATCTAAAACAGAAGATAAATATAAAGGTATTTATGCTGTAGAAAATATGCCTTCAGAATATATGCCCCAATGGACAATGGTTTCTGAAGCAAAACGTGAAGAAATAATTCGTCGTTCTCGTATGTATGATTTCACAAAACAAGGTGTACTTGAATCATTCTGGTCATCAGTCAATTTCAATGAAGAAGTAACTCCTATAGTTGAAACAAAAATTGAAAACCCATATCATGCTAATATATTCGCAAGAATGAAATCTTTACGTAAAAACTATTAATTAACAAACACTTTTAAAAAAATTTATTTTTAAATAAATTAAATTGTTTGTATAACTTTTAAAGTATGTAAATACAATAAAAATAAAATATAACAAATAAATTTTTAATTATAATTTAAATGATAACAAATACAAATGGCCAAGAACAGTGGTCAAAATTTTTAACAGAACAATTTGATATTAAAGATCAAAGTAAGTTAGATTGGGTATCTGAATATGCTTCTGTTCATGAAATTCACGAAAGTATGTTAGGTGTAAATGTAACTCCTAATACAGATAATCCTAACTTTTTACCAAATGGTGGTGGTGTAGCTCCTATTTATGCTACTCCTCTTAACACTAATGGTATTGGTAATCCTTATGCTCCAGGTCAATTAAGCACTATTTCTGCTAAACCTGCTGACATGTGGACACAAACTCCTGGATCTGGTGATATTCCAGTATCTACTCTTCCTATGGCATTGAACATTGCTCTTATGACTATTGGTTTCGAATTACTTCCTGTAGTTCCTGCTAAAGGTCCATGGCAAATGCTTTCTTATATGGACTTCCCATATGCTAATGGTAAGTTAGGTAGATTAAATGAAGTTCCTGGTGTTGATGGAATTGGTGATGGTCGTGAAAACAAACCTCTTTATGTTAAATTCATGATTGATGCAGAACCTATTCTTAAAGAAGATGGTACTGTAGATACAGCTGCTCAAGAAGCTAGAGATAAAGCTATTGTTGATCTTAAAGCCGCTATTAAAGAAAATGATGCGGTTGAAATCAGTGGTAATGGTATTACTTTCAAAGGTTTCTTCAAGACATTTGGTAGAATGGATGGTGGTATCATTGTAGAAGTTCAAGAATGTAAGAAAGGTAATGACAATGCTGCTATTGCTGATCTTTTCCATGGTGATGAAGAAGTTAAACTTACAACTCCTGCTGAAATTGCATTACATCATGTAGATTATGCTCAAACAATGGTTGATTTCGTTGATGGTTTCGCTAACTTTGCAACTGGTAAGAAAGAACCTATGACACGTGCTCAGAATGAAACTGGTACTGGTAATTCTCTTTCTTTGAGATTGTTCACAAAGTGGGTTGAAATGGGTTCTTATGAAGTAACTGGTTCTGTAACTCGTCAACAACTTCAAGATCTTCCATTATATGGTGTTGATGCTGTTGCTAAGATTATGGAAGCAATGCAAAATGAAATCTCTCAATCAATCAACGCTCGTATTCTTGAACATGTATTCCAACTTGGTGTTACTAATGCTTTACATCAAAAGATTTATCAAGGTGTAGACCTTAACTTACATATGGGTACATCTGATACAACTATGGCTAATACATTAGTTAAAGAATATACAGACGTATTTGGTGTAGATCATAAAGCTTCTTGGGGTACTATTACTAATACTGAAGTCAATACTTCTGCTGAAAACTTACATACACGTCAACGTCGTATTATGAGCCGTGTACTTGCTGCAGCTAACTTAATCCAAATCACTGGTCGTCGTGGTCGTCCAACTTGGATTGTTACTAACGGTCAAGTTGCTACTGCTCTTCAAGACTGTGCCGGTTATGTAGTTGCTCCAATGGTTAATGGTATGGTACAAGATGGTTCTAAAGATCTTTACATGGCTGGTTCTGTAGCTGGTCTTAAAGTTTATGTAGATCCTTATATGGACTGGGAAGATACACGTATTTGTGTTGGACGTAAAGGTAATGGTAATGAACCAGGTGCAATCTTTATGCCATACATTTTAGCTGATCAAGTATCAATTACTGCTGAAGGTACTATGGCTCCAAAGATGCTTATCAACTCAAGATATGCTATCGTTGATGCCGGATTCTTCCCAGAAACGATGTATTATACATTTGTTGTTGATAGCCCTGAATTTGGCATTATTTAACTCTAAAACATATATAAGCGAAATATATATCGCCTCTATATATATTTACAAGTATTTAATACTTGGGAGAGTGGATTCTTTAAGAGTCCACTCTTTTTATTTTAAATATTTTATATTATTTAACTATATTATATATTATAGATAAAATTATAAATGTATAATACATCTTTCTGGAAATCCGGCATCAACAATAACATATCTTAAATGACAAATAATCATGATAAATTAATTAAAAAAATATTTTGGAATTTTGATACTAATCAAGGTTCATTTTATTATAGGAAGTTTAATCAAAAATTTAATAAATATCCAAATATATATAATTATCTTAATAATAGATTTAATGACTCTGAAAGTATATATGAATCATTATTAAGATTAGTATTTAATATATTTAATAGACCCGTATGCCCTATATGTGGAAATAAGCTTAACTTTATTGGTAAACCAAATAATAAAGGAATTTATAGAAAAACTTGTTCTAAATCATGTTCTTGTAAATATACAAATAATTTTAATTGTCATATTAAAGAATCACAATTAAAAGCAAAACAAACAAAACTTAAAAGATATAATAATGAAAACTATAATAATAGAGAAAAAACAATAAAGACAAATAAAGAAAAATATGGAGTAGAAACAACATTTCAAAATAAAGAAATACAAGAAAAAGGAAAATTAACAAAATTAAAAAAATATGGAGATGAAAACTATAATAATATCAATAAAATAAAACAAACAAAATTAAATCATTATGGAAATGAAAATTTTGTAAATATTGATAAAGCTAAACAGACAAAATTACAAAAATATGGGAATGAAAATTATATAAATACTAATAAAATTAAACAAACACTTTTAAATAAATATGGGATTAAAGCTGGATTTAATAATGGAAAAGATAAATTGACAAAATTAGAACGTTATAATAATGAAAACTATAATAATATAGAAAAAAATAAACAAACTTGTTTAAAAAAATATGGAGTTGATTCATATAGTAAAACAAATCAATTTAAAGAATATATGTTAAAAAATAAACATAATATTCAAGAAAAACGAAATAATACTAAACGAAAGAACAATACATTTAATACATCTAAACCAGAAAATGAGTCTTATCAATTATTAAAAGAAAAATATCCAGATATAATCTATCAATATAGAAGCAAAGAATATCCTTTTAATTGTGATTTCTATATTCCAAGTTTAGATTTATATATTGAATGTAATTATCATTGGACACATGGTGATCACCCTTATAATAAAGAATCAAAAGAAGACAATATTATATTAGAAAAATGGAAAGAAAAAAATACTAAATTCTATAATAATGCTATCAAGACTTGGACAATAAGAGATGTAGAAAAATATAATATAGCAAAGAAAAATAACTTAAATTATTTACTATTTTATAATATAGATGAATTGAAAAATTGGATAAATAAAGAAAAAAATAAATAATAAAATAATATTATATAAAATGCTGGATAATTTTGAAGAGTTAAAAAGGGAATGGGAATATGATAGAGCTGTAGAATTACCTAAAAGAAAATATAAAGGAAATTGTACCAAAGAATTTTGTAATAAGCTTATAGATTTATATATTGATAGAGAATATGAAAAAATTCAGAATATAGAATTTCCATGGCCACTTGAACATGAAATTACTGATAAACGTTGTCAAAATGAATTTAGAAATATTATAGATAAAGACAGAAGTATAAAGACGCTTTCTTGGTTAATTAAAAGATTTCATAAAAGTATTATATATGCAAATTGTAATAATTCTTTAAGTGCTTATGATGGATGGCAAGAAATAAAGAAAGACAAAGAATTATTTAGAAGATTTTATGCAAATAGATTAAGATGTTCAGATTGGTTTAAAGAAAAAGACAATTGGAAATCATTATTAGTTGGTTATGTGCCTGAATTTATATATGGAATTGGTCTATCTACTGCTAAGTTTTTTCCACTGCCAACTTATTTTAAGCCAGATTTAGCAAAATATCTTATAAAGAATTTCTTAAACGAATATACTACTATATTTGATCCATTTTCTGGATATAGTGGTAGAATGATTGGTGCTCTTGCTTGTGGCAAAAACTATATTGGTCAAGATCTATGTAAGTCAAGTGTTGAAGAATCAAAAGAAATATATGAATTTATTAAACCAATCATCAAAGAAAAATTTAATCATGATGTAAACTGTGAATTAAGATATTGTGATTCTATAAAAGAAGGAGGATATTATGAATGTCTATTGACTTGTCCACCTTATGAAAATATTGAATCATGGCCAGGTGTTGAGCCCCTTGGATATAATTGTGATAAATGGATTGACATATGTTTGACAAGATATAAATGTGAACGCTATATATTTGTAGTTGACAATAAGATTACTAAATATAAAAAATATATTATAAATAATATTGAAAACTTTTCACATTGGGGAACTAATAAAGAATATATTGTAAAAATAGATAAAGAAGATCTAAAAGATATAGATATTGACAATTATAAAAATTTTAATATAGATATATCTAATAATATAAAGTATGATCATGTAAAAAATTATGAATATGAAACAACATTTTCTAGATATATGACTTATCTTTATAATATATTCAATAAAAAATATTTTGATAAATTTGTGACTGCTCCAAAATATTTTATTGATTGGATAAATATGATATATAGAAAATTTGACTATGATGTTCCAATTTATCATATTGATGATAATGTTATTGATAAATTAGAAATAAAAGAATTATATAATAAAAATATTAATAACAATATTTTAATAGGATTTTCTGGTGGATTAGATTCAGTATATCAAACTATAAAATGCAAAGAAAAATTTGATAATCATATAGAGTTATTTCATTTGAATAATATTAATAAATATGAAAATGGACAATCACACAAAGCATCATTAGAAATAGCTAAATATCTAAACTTAAAATTATATGATGTAAAATTTACAAGTCATAATAATTCTATATATTCAAAAGAATGGCCAGAAAATCCAATTAAAAATCAATATATAATATCTTTGATGATAGAGTATTGTATAAAGAATAATATAAACAAGATTACAATGGGAGATCCATTTAACTTACCAATAGATGATGCAACTGCTGGAATAAATCTTACTGATGCTAATGAAATTACTTTAATGTTTTTAAAAATTATAAAAGAAAATATTTGTGAAAATATTGAACATATTGATATGATAGACTATATTGATAAAATAAATGAATTAGATGAAATAAGAAAATATGGATTAGAAAATATGTTTTATTCATGTGTCACAGCAGGTAGATTAAATGAATATTTTCATAAAAAAGATGAAGAAAAATACAATATAAAATTAGATAAGCATAATTGTGGATCTCATTGTAGAAAATGTGCTACATTAAATTTACTTGAATATTATAATAGAGGAAAAAAGTTTCCACAAGAGTTTATTGATGCATGTTGGAATAGAATGTGGAATAATGGATATTCATCTGAGTATTTTCAATTTAATGAATCAATTCCTTTAGAACAAAGAATAAAGAATCTACATACAACATAAAATATAAAATATAATTTTTAATATATGGAAAATTTAATTAAAGAAATTGCTCAAAAGAAAAAAGAATTGAATGATCTTTATAAGCAGCTTGATAATTATGCTAAAGATGATTTTAACAAAAAGTATGAAGGATATAATTATAAATTTGACTATAGTTCAATAAATAAGAACAATCAAATTATTGTACATTATATCAATGAAAATAAGGAACATGAATCTTATATAATTTAAAAAATAAAGAGAAGTTTTAAAGCTTCTCTTTTTTTTTATAATATTTTTATTCTATCTTGTAATTCTTTTGGATATTGTTCTTTTGTATGAGTATATAATCCAAAGAAACATGAATCAAATATATAAGTTATACACCAATCATCTTTGAATCTATTTCCACGTCCAATTCCTTGTATAATCATATTTGATGTTGTATAGTTATACCATAATGGAAATAATTTCATTTTAGCATTGACTAATCTGTCTTTTAGTTGAGGATATGGAACTTTAAGTATTAATATAAATCTACATTTATCTCCAGGTAGATCTATTCCTTCATTAAGTGTAGGTCCTATAAGAATAGTATCTTTTGATAATTCATGCATTGTTATGACATCTGATTTTTCTCTTGAGCCATTATAATAAAGAAATCGTTTTTTAATATTTAGTGGCGCATCTTTTATTATTTCTTTAGCTATTTGATAAGAACCTGTCTGTATTATTCCTCTAATATTTCCTAATTGTGTTTCTAATAATCTATATAATACAGGTTTTAATTGACGTAAAGAATTGTCTCGATCTTTATATCCCATATTATATTTATTTATAAAATATATTGGAGATTTAGTAAAATCAAATGTTGAAGGAATTCTTTTATATTCACTAATTTCATAATCAATAATTTCAGCTTCATTGATATTTAATTCATTATCAGATATATGTCCTTTAAGAATATCATAGCTTATATCTTTTAGATTTCCATAATTTTCTAAAGACATTCCATAATATTTTATTCCAATATTTTCTTCATATGATTCCTGATCACCAATAGTTGCGCTTAATAATACTTTATAAGGAGTCTTAATCAATAAGTTCTGAAATACCATAAAGTCTTCTTTAGCACAATGATATTCAATATTATTAATATTTCCAGCAATATCATCATTAATCTGCTTAACAAGATATTCTTTTCCAACTATATAAATAGTCTTTAAATAATCATGAATACTTCCTAAATAATTTTCAATAAATGAACATGTTTTATAAATTTCTTTGTCATTATTGCTTATTTTTTGCTTATTCTTGATTTTTGATATTATATTTGATTTAACTAATTCTTTTGTCTTATTAAATTGTTCCCAATAATTGACAATATCTATAATATAATTAAAATCTTCTTTATTATTTGCACGATAATTAGTTATATTATTCCAAATTTGATTCCATTCTTTTCTCAAATCATCGATATTACCATATTTCTTTTTAATATTTTCATCTAATAGATTTTCATCATTTTCTTCTGCAAACAAATCCATTGATTTATTTTGTGCATATTCATATAATTTATATAAATGTTCTGGATCTTCATAAGTAACAGATGGAGAATATTGCATTTGTATAATATTTGGAATATTATGACACTCATCACAAAATAATACATCACGATGATCAAATACCGGAACTTTATCATCTTCGTTTTGAATATCTATTACACAACAAAATAAAGCATAAGTCATTAATGTAACTTTTGATTTTAATGCTTTTTTACGTTCTTTAATATATTTACATATTTTTGCACAAGGATATCCATTTTGTTCTGCTGAACTTGGATTATATAATTGTGCCCATGAATATCCTGCCATTCGACATTCACAGTTTCTTAAATCTTCTTTTGTCTTGATACATTTATAATTTCCATTTTGTCCTTTAAGACATCCAAATTTATTGTCTATATATTTATGAGATTTAATAAAATCATAATATTGTTTCCATAGATATAAATCACTAGCTAATATATAAGAACGTTTGTTATAATAATCTGCTAATACACCTGCAGATATAATATTGATTAATGATTTTCCACTTCCTGTTGGAGCTTCTATTATCTGGCAACCATTAGTACCTTCTATTTTCTCATTAACAATATTATCAATAATATCTATAATTGTTTCTTTTTGATATTCACGAAATTCAAATGATTCTCCTAAGTTAAATAATACCCATTCTTCAATATTACTTTGTATGTTTTCAATGTTTTCCATTATTCACTAACCATTCTTTTAAATTATCTATATTATAAAATAGTAAATAATTCAAGTTATTTTTCTTTGCTATATTATATTTTTCTGGATCTCTTATTGTCCAAGTATTAATAGCATTGTTATAATATTTAGTACCTTTTGACTTCCATTTTTCCAATATGATATTGTCTTCTTTTGAATCTTTATTATAAAGATGTTTTCCGTGTGTCCAATGATAATTACATTCAATATATAAGTCTAAACTTGGAATATAGAAATCACAACTAAAAGGGTATACTTTGCTTCTATATTGATGTATTACATCTGGATATTTTTCTTTTAGTAATTGATAAGACTCATTTTCAGGTTTAGATATTGTGAATGTATGATTACTTAATAGTGTATTAATTCTTTTTTTATTTATCAAATTAATTTTCATAATATTATCAACATTGTATTTTTTTATACATGTGTTAATATTACTATTTTTTATTTTTTCTTTAATATTTTTATTTTTTTGTGGAAATTGATTTTGATATCTGGCAATATTTGTCTTAATTGTTTTTTCTTTAATAGCTGAATTTTGTAATGAACATTTATATCCATATCTATTTATATTTGTTTTATTTCTAAGTTCTGAATTATTATAATTTTTATAATTATATCTTTTAAGTTTTGTTTGTTGGCTTTTTCTTATATTATTAACAGATCCATATTTTTCTAAACATGATTGATTATGTTTTTTTATAACATTATAATCTTTCATTTCACAAGATGCTGAACAATGATCATTATAACAAGTTAATTTTGATGGATTAAAACTAACATTATTTCCACATGTCTTACATTTAGGTCTAATGTCAATTTTATTTAAAATTCTATATAATGATTCTTTAAAAATTGTTTTTGATTCAATTGTTAAATCATTATATCTATTTATTAAATAATTTTTAATATTATTATATTTATCTTTTTTTATTCTTATAATAAATTTCCAATAATTATTAGATAATTTATTATTGTCTTTAAAAAATACCTTGCAAATTAATTGATCATGATTAATCATTTTATGTATATTATATAAAATTATACTTATAATAAATATAGTTATAAATATAGTTAAATATTATTAAACTTTAATACTTAAAAAATTTTATTTTTAATTATAAAATTAAAAAATTGAACAATAATAAATATATTAAATAAATAAATATAAAATGATTCCTGTATATTTACAACAATTTAAGGCGGCAGGTGTTTATCGTGTCGTTTTTGATAAATCAACTATCCTTAATGTAGATAGTGAAATTTTAAGATTAGTTGTAGGATATTCTGAAAAAGGACCTTTTAATATCCCGGTATATATTACAAGTGTATCTGATTTTAAATTGTACTTTGGAGATATATCTAAAAAATTGGAAAAAAGAGGTATTTATTTTCATCGTTTAGCATTACAAGCTTTACAAGCTGGTCCTATTCTTTGTTTGAATCTTAAGAGATTTAAGAATGAAACAGTTGATGGAGCAACTATTAATACAGCATTTAATCCAATATATAATTGTATTGATGATGTAAAGCTTGCTGTTGAAGATATTTATAATACTTCAAGATTCTGGGAACTTGATGCAGAAAAATTAAATAACCTTAAGAGTGCTACTGGTCAAGTTATGGATCAATATATCAATATTTGTGCAACTAATACAAAAGAAACTTCTGGAACATATTTTATTCGTAAAGCTTCAGGAAATAAAGTATCTCAATTTAATATAACAGTTTCTGATTGGTATAGTGATAGAGTTGATGATATGCCTGAATTCTTAGAACCATTTAAGAATAATTTAATTTCGGATTTCTTTGCAGAAGTATATGTATTTGGTACTAAGTTTACAGCTAGTCAAGTATTATCTTCTAGTACTTTGAAAAAATATTTTGCAGTAATAAAAGATCCTGAAAATGAGAGTCAGCCATTACTTGATGAAAATGGAGAAATACAATTAAAATTAGTTGATCATATATATGATGCTTATGGTGATTGGGTAGATACTCTTGATGAATTATATCGTGATAATACTTCTCATGCAATTGGTCATTATATTGGATGTCTTATTCCTGAATTTAAAGATAAAAAAGGAAATTATGCATCATTAGATACAGTATTTAATCAAGAACAAAATGAGCATAATATGATGATGTCATTTAATACTGATTTATTATATGAAGATGAACTTGCTAATATTGATTTATCTGGTCGTCTTTGTATTTCTAATGTAACTAGTACATCTGATAATAAATTATCTATTAGTAATATTGCTGCAGGTACTGCTAAAACAAAATTATTAGGAAATGCAGATTCTCCAGTAATTGCAAATAAAGTATCATTTATTAATAATGCTGTAAAATATAATGATAGTGGTGAATTAGAAGCTGTTATTCCACTTTCAGATAAAGCAAATAAAGTAATTGGTACATTATATGTTTCTTCATTTGATGCTGAGAGTGATACGAAAAAAATTACTCTTTCACAAGTAGGTACTAATGATAAAATTGAAATTCAATCAACTAATTTAACAAAATTGGAATTCTATAAACTTGGTGTTCAATTAGGATGTGTTCTTCAAGTTAATAAGAATAGTGTAAATGAATCAAATGGTCCACTTGGATCAAAAGTAGAAGTTCCTGATGATACTAATAATGTAACATATTATTTCAAAGTATATAATTCAGGATTTGGAACATGTTATTCAGGCTCTGCATTTATAGATGATAGTAAAGAATTTACATTTAATGGTCCTAATAGAGTTATTACATCTATTTCAAGACTTGATGAGAAATCAACTTCAACATCAGACACATCTATTATATATAATGAACAAGATAAGAATATCAAAGTTTCTATTATGGATGTCACTGTTTCTATATTGAATGATGAACCTGATTCTGTATATGGAAATTCTATTTCATTTATCCCAGTTTCAGATGATTGGTGGGATACTACATCCCCTGATAATAATGATATATTATTAGAATGTAATAATGTATCAGATATGTCATTATATTCATTCTTACAAGTTGGTGATTGTCTATTAAAAGCAGCATCTACTGATCCTAATAAATGCTTAGATAATATATATGTTCAAGAAATTACAGAAACATATAATGATGATGGTGTATTAACTTCTTATATTATTAGATTAACTGGAAAACCATTTGTATATGAGAAAGATAGCAAAAATTATTTTGTAAGAATTGATGCTCCTCTTAATCAAGAAATTGGTGTATTACAACCAAAATATCTTGAAGGTTATACTTATGAATCATCTAAGCCATCTTCTCCAGCAATGTATGACAAATTACAATGGCAGAAGTTTATATTATCAACATTGACAGAATATAAAGGATTACGTACAGGATTACTTAATAAGTCTGATATTGATTATCGTTATATTGTTGATACATTTGATTCTTATATAGATGGATCATTAAAGTCTACATTAAGTTATCTTGCATATCAGAAAGAATCAGCATTTGCTATTCTTAACTTCCCAGCTGTAAAGACATTTGTAAAATGCCCATATACTTCATTTACAAATACTGATGGAGTATTTGATGTTAACTATATTGCTAAAGGATATAACAAGAAGAAAGCTACTTATGTTAAATTCAGTTTACCAGAAGAAAATGAAGGAGCATCATTCTGTGCATTCTATACTCCTCTTAAATTCTCTGATGGTTATGTTGATTCAATTATTCCTTCTGCTGGTTTAGTATCTAATTTGTTTATGCAAAAGTATATGACAAGACAACCATATTATATTATTGCTGGTCCTAATTATGGTAAGATTACAGCATCTAATTTAATTGGTCCTGACTATAATTATTCAAAGGAAGAACTTTATATAATGGAACCATTTGGTGTCAACTGTATGGTTTATCGTCCAAATTTCGGTACATTTATAAATTCTAACCAGACAGCAAAGCAGACTCCTGTATCAGCACTTTCTAAAGTCAATATTCGTGAATTAGTTATTTACTTACAAGATGAAATTGAAAAAGTATTACAACAATATCAATGGGAATTCAATAACCAAATTACAAGAAATGCAATTTTAGCAAGAGCAAATACTATTTGTGCTAGAATTCAAGCTAATGGAGGTATTGAAGCATACAGAAATATTATGGATGAATCTAATAATACTCCTGAAATCATTGAAAATGAAATGGCAATACTTTCAACACATATTGAACCTGGATTTGGATGTGGTAAGATGATTCATGAATTAACTCTTTATAGAAGAGGTGCTATGAAAGCTGCTATAAGTGAAAATTAATAAAAAAAATATTTTAATAATATAAAAGATATATGGCTACACAAGTTTCACATTTACCACATGTACAAAAAGTAAGAGCGGGTAATCAACGATGGGACCCAATGCATAATTCTATTTTTGAAGTATCATTTACACCTCCTGGTGCATTAGAAGATGATCCTTTGTTTACTCAAGAAGAATTATTCATATTAAGTCAGCAAGTTATTTCTGTAAGTGGATTAGATGCTTTACAAAAAATTGCTGCAGCTGGATCTCAAAAATTTATTGGAGCTGATGTATCATTCTTGAATCCTGTACTTGATAATACATATGCTGATCTTACAATTACATTTAATCTTAATTTACGTAATGTAACTGATGCTTATGTTCTTGCATTATTTAAGAAATGGGGTCAATTATCATATAATATCGGTAGTGGTGAAAGAGCACTTAAGAAAGATTATATGTGTGAAGAAATGATTATTTCAGAAGCTAATAGAGATGGTACAGTATGGCGTAGAATAACATTTAAAGATGTATTTATTACAGGTATGTCTAATCTTGATACACTTGACTATACATCTAATGAAGCTCGTACTTTACAAGTAACATTCCGTTCTGATTATTGGCAAGAATCTACAGATACGTATACTATTGGTAATCTTGATGGTAACACATCTGGTTCACTATAAAAGATATACTTAATTAAAATTTAAAATGGATTATAGATCTTAAGATTTATAATCCATTTTTTATTTTTAATAAAATATAAAATATTTTTATGTTCTTAATTAGACATATTCCTCATGCTAAGAATATTGAAGCTTCTGTAGAAAGATATGATCCAGTACATATATCTTTATTTAAAGTTATTTTAAGTGTACCATTATATATAGCTGGTCAATATAATATGAATGAATTAGATTTAATTTCAACACAGATTTTAACTATAGAAGGTTTAGATACATTACAAAAACCTATTTCTACTTATACTAAAAAATATTTAGGAGTAGAAACAATTGGAGTAAGACCATCTTTTGATTCTACAATTGCTAGCTTTTCAATAACATTTAATTTAAATCTTAGAAAAGTTTCAGATAACTATGTATTTAAATTATTCAAAGAATGGGTAGATTTTATCTATAGTTTAGGAATGGGTTTACAAACATTAAAATATCAATATATTGCAGAATATCTTAATGTCTATCAAGCTAATCGTGATGGCACTATTTGGAGAGAAATCAAATTTAAAAATGTAATGCCTGTTAGTATTCAAGGTCTTAATTCATTAGATTATTCTTCAAATGATGCAGCTACAATAACAGTTAATTTTATGGCAGAATATTGGGAAGAAACATTAGCATAATATTTATATATTTAAAAAATTTATTTTTAATTATATAAAATATAATAATAAATATATTAAATAAAACATATATTAAAGTTTATGGCAACAAAATTTTATGATAATCCTATTAATAAACAAGTTGATTGGGGTGGTGATCTTAAACATACACAAGGAATGCCTGTCTCAGGAAAACAAGTTCAAGCATTTATCAAAAACTCATTAAATAAAAAATTTGGATATTTATATTTTGATAGAGATTCTAATCAATATATAATATTTGCTGATGAAGAAGATTTTAATCTTTGGAATACACCAGATACTCCAGATTATCATCTTGAAACTTATGTATTGAATCGTTTCAAAGCTCCTGCTCCAGCATCAATTAAAATCAGTAATATAACAATTGGTGGAAATTCTGGAAGTGAATTAAATATGCTTGTTGATAATTTAACTGATGATTTAAGTTTAGGGTTTAATTATGAGATACTTGATGATAGTGGTAATCTTACACCAAGTGAATTAACTTTGACATTAAATATTACTAATAATAAAGGTACATTTAGTCAAATTATTACATTAGATCCTAGTAAACAAGGAACATTTGATACAAAATCTAAAATAAATATTGCTGATAAATTGACAGCAGGAACAAATAATATTAGAATAACTGTTTTTGCTGATACATTTAATGTTTCAAGTATTATATCATATCGTATTAGTCTATTAAATTTAAAAATTAGTTCAACATTTAATTCTGATCGTACAAATCCATCAGATCAAAGAGCTTGGGAAGCAATTGATGCTAATTCTGATTTGAAAATTGAAATCACTGGTGAAGGTCTTGGACCTAAAACATTATATGGTGCAATAGATGGAAATCTAATAACTTTTGAAAATGGTACAACATCATATTTTTTAGGAAGTGAACAAATATCTAGAAGAAATGTAATTATTCCTAAAGAAAATTTCAACCAACTTGATGGAAAACATAATATTCAATTCTATTTTGCAATTTCTAATGAATTAACTTCAAATACATTATATTATGATATTGTTATTAATAAATATAATTCACAAGCAAATTATATATTAGTTACTAAAGAATTATCATTTACAGGTACTGAACCTACAGATCATTTTGTTAATAATAAAAATAAAGATTCTTTATTATACACATTAAAATGTGAACAATATGAAAATATTAAAACTTCATTTACTCTTGTAAGTACAGAAAAAACAGGTAATGTAGAAGGTCAATGGGAACTTCAAATAAATAAAGAAGGTACATGGCCACCTGTTGATAATAGTAAAAATAATTTTACTTCACCATCTGGAACACAAATAGACTATCAACATCAATTTGATTCTGATGGAGAATATCGATTATTTGTTAGTGTTGGAAATTCACAAGATTCTCAACAAATTTTTACAATTAATGTTGAAAAATTAGATTTAGGTGATGTAGTTGAAGCAGGACCTAATGAAAGATTAATTTTAAAATTAAAAGCAACAAATAAATCAAATACATTAAATGCAGGAATATGGGATCCTAATGATGGAGGATATATTGAACCATCACTTCGTTTAGATTGGGAACAAAATAGAAAATCTGTTACATTTAATAATGTTGTTTGGAAAGATAAACAAAATGGTTGGGAAAATAATACATTAATATTAAATAATGATGCTACAGTTACTATTCCAATAAATTTGTCTTCAGTAAAAACTAGTATGGGATTAACATTTGAAATTGATTTTGAAACTAGAAATGTTCAAGATGATGATGCCATTATTATGAATTATACTGGAGATAGTGAACAAACTATAGTTGAACCAGATGCATTTGGAAATAATGCTCAAACTATTAAATCTTCTGGTATATTAATCAAAGCTTGTGAAGCTCAATTCTCAGCTACTGGATTATTAAAGACAAACTATAAAGAAAATACAAGACAAAAAATTCAATTTATACTTAATAGAACAGATACAGGATCTGGTATTCAATTTGAAAATGCTGAATTGATGTATATTGTTGTCAATGGTATTCTTGACAGAGTTTGTCCATTAAAAACATTTAATGCAATATGGCCTGAAAATATAGTTATTGGTAATATTGGTGGTAATGTTGAAACAATAATACATTCAATTAAGATATATTCACAAGCATTGACATTAAAACAATGTTTGAATAACTATATTATTGATTCTAATGATGTATGGGGAAAATATAATAAAAATAATTTATTAAATAAAGATGATGCTTCTCAATTAAATATTAATAGTATATTAGATGCAGATATTCCTGTAATGAGAATATATGGTAATCCAATGGATAGTATTGTACAGTTATTTGATAAGAAAGCAAATGTACCTGTTGATATATTATATCAAGATAAGAATAATCCTCAATTTAATTTCTTTGCACTTAATGCATGGATGTCTAACCAAGGTACATCATCAATGAACTATCCAAGACGTAATTTAAGACTATATTTTAATAAAAAAGCAGATGATAAAACTATTAGAGGATTTGCTCCTAATAATTCTTATAAATATCAAACTTATGTATTTCCTGAATTGACTGATTCTACAATTATTGGTAGATTACAAGAAGCTTCTAGAGAAGAAAGATCTATAGAAGCAGAAATATCAGCGATTCTTAAAGATTCAACTATTTCTGATAATATTAAAACTTCATTAGAAAATGTAAGAACAAATAGCAAAACATTAAAAAATAGTTATTATCCTGTTTCTTATAATTTAGCTGTAGAATATCGTCATGCTGGTATTAAATTATTTACAAGATCTGATGAACCAGATTCAGAAACTGGACAATATAAATATTCAAAAGTTAAATCTAATAAAGCATTAAAATCAGATACTCAATATTATGCACAAGGTGGTTATACTAAATTTAAAACAAAATCATTATATACAGATAGATGGACAATAAAATGTGATTATGCAGAATCTTCAATGTCTCATAATGCTGGTGTTGGTCGTCTTTGGGGAGATGTAATGAGAAATGTAGAAGTTGGTACAACAGAAGGATTTACTTTTGATATAGATGGACAACGTATTAATGGTGTTTCCAAACCATGTATGACTAATGCACAACGTAGTGTAGAAGCATATGCTACATCAAAAAACAAATCAGTAGAAGAATTAGGATTTGATATCAGAACTTCTTGTGATGGATATCCTATAGTAGTATTCTGTTATAAACCAGCATTTGATAAATCTAATAATATTCCAGGACATTATAATGGATATGAACCTATTCCTACATTCTTAGGATTACATAATATCATGACTGATAAAGGTTCTACTCCTTTATTTGGATTTGAAGATATATATGATGAAGATGGTAATAAATTATTTGATGCTGGTACATCTTTAGATACTGATACAAAAAATAATATTGAATATATTTCACATGTCAATCAACGTACAGAATGTTGGGAATGCTTACAAAATGGTTCTGAATTAGCACAAATGCGTACTTTTATCACAGATACTAAAGATGGTTCAACAGTAGATGATAATAAAGGTCGTTTAATATGGAATACATTTGAAGCTCGTTGGCCTGACAATGATAATTTAAATTATACAAAAACAAATAATCTTGAAACATTTATAAGATTTGTCAATTTCTGTAAAGATGCTGTTTCTGTAAGAGTAGGTGAAGAAGGAAATGATAGAGATGGATATAATTTATCTGACTTCTGGGAAATAAGTTCAGATAAAGCCCATGATTTATATGAATTAAAAATTGCTGGTAATATTAATGATCCATCAGTTTCTACAATAGTTGGTAAAGATAATTATATATGGAATGGAAGTCTTTATTTATTAGTTCCAAAAACAGAATATAAAGATAAATCTTCTACTTTTTATGCAAAATATAAAGAAGGAGATAATATTCCTGCAGGAAAAAAGATTGGAGATATAAAATATGATGATGAACAAAAAGTTATTTTTGTCACTGATGATGAAATTTTGGCTGATGTAAATTTGAGAGAAGCTATACAAAACATGTATTATTATCAAGATTATGATGCTCAAAATGTAACTGGACAATCATTTGAACCAATATTTAAAGAAACAGATGATATAAATGTTCGTGCTACAAAAATTGCTAATCAATTAACTTCTAAGAAACCACAGGTATTTACAGAATATATCGATCCATCTGAATCTGAATATGTTGAAATGAATACAGAACCACAAGAAGGTGAAACATGGGCAATCTTCGATAGTACATATGATAGAAGTATAATTAGAAAGATTGTAAATGATACACCAATAACTGATATTATCAAGATTGGACATGTACAGACATTTGACGGTAAGAGAAGACTTACTAATAATATGGATATAGTAAAAGCTGGAGCAGGTGAAATAGGTGAGACATTTATTGATGCTGGAATATTTAATGAAGAAGATACTCAAGTTGCTGTATATCTATTTGACAAAAATAATAGATCATATTATACTGATGAAATGGGTGATGATCAGCCATATACTGGTATATATGATAAACAAAATTATATAGGTTCTACAAAACTTAAATATTTCTCAGATGAAAAATATAATCACTTAGATGTTTGGAAAGTTGCTGCTTATTATGTATATATGATGAGATTTGCAGCTGTTGACCAAGTAATCAAAAATACTATGATGACAACCGAAGATGGTAAGCACTATTATTTCATTAATTATGATAATGATACTATCTTAGGTGTACGTAATGATGGTCTTTTGATTTATGACTGGCAAATTGACAGAAATACTTATGATTATTCAATTGGTGCTTATGCATATGCTGGATTTGGTTCTGTACTTTGGAACTTACTTGAAGCTGATGAAGATTTCATGAGTAAAGTACAGACTATAGCAAATGCTATGGTTACTTCAAATGCATTAACATATGCTATTGCTTTGGATATGTTTAATGTTAAACAATCTGGTACATGGTCTGAATTATTATATAATCAATCAGAATTATATAAATATATTGGTATCTATAATAACTTAGATAATAATTATGCACAAGATGGAAGAGGTAATCAAAAGTATTTAAGCTTCTTACATGGTTCAAGACAATCACATAGAGAATGGTGGCTTCGTCATAGATTTGATTTATATGATTCTAAATGGGGTGCTGGTGAATATGCTGTAAATACAATGATGTTCTATCTCAAACAAGAAGGAACATTAAATAATCCTGAACCATTCTTAGATATTGTTTCTGGTTCTAAATTCTATTATATGATCCAAGCAAATAATAGACAATTACCTGGAGATAACTTTAAAGAATTAATGAATGGTGATACACATACATTTAGAGCAACACAAGGTACAAGTATTGGTGACCCAATGAAATTATTAGGAGCTTATAAATGTAAAGTTATTGATTTCAGTAATTATAGATATAAATTAGGTAATAGTATTGAATTCCAATGGAAAGATAATGATTTATCAATGATTCAAGAATTAATTCTTGGTGGTGATCGTAATGATATTTTTAATTGTTCTGTTAGTGAACTTATTGGTGTTGAAAAACTAAAGACCCTTAAGAAACTTGATGTAAGAACATGTATGAGACTTACAACAAAATTACCTATTGATGAATTAATAAATCTTAAAGAATTCTTAGCAGATCATTCATTAGTTAAAGAATTTGTAGGTCTTAAAGGTACTGAATATAATAGAGTAACTTTACCTGATGGATTAATATCATTGACACTTGATAATAATTCATTCAGAAATGATAATGATATAATTATTCCATTTGAATATAATCCAACATCATCATTAAAAACTATTTCTATTAAAAACAGTGATAAAGGAGAATTACAGCCTTATGGTATAGATATAGTTGATTTATTAAATAAATGGATAACTAATCTTATCATTGATACAACAACAGCAAATTATAATGATGGATTCTCTTGTAATATTGAATTATTAAATGAATTGGAATTGCCAAATTATATTATTAATCCATATTATACTGGACAATTGGATGCAATTAATCCAGATAATATATTTAATATTAACCCTGCAAATATTACAAATGATGAAGATATAGAAATCGAATTTGATAGAGTATTTAATAAATGGAAATCATATATACAAAGTAATCATAGAGAAAATGATAATGTACAAATTCATTCTTTGGTATGGTTAATTGGAATTAGAAAATTATTTGGATATGATATATTATCAAATAATGAATATAAATTTAGATTTGATATTAATAAAGGAGTTGTTATCATTAAAGGTACAGGATTAAATACTGATACTGACAAATATGATACAATAACTGAAAATGATTATAAGATATTAAATTCTTATATTTTTGGAGAAAAATGGTTATCTCGCCAAAATACTTATCATTTTGATTATAAAGGTGAAAAACAAACATTCAAATCTATTAAGAGAACTAATATTGATGGAACTGTAGAATTAATTCCACCTTCTTCAGATGGTGCTTCAACATATTATGAAGTAAATTGTGGTGACAAATTAGGAATTACATTTACAACATTCCCAATGAATGAAACAACAACTAATTCATTTAAACCATTTATATTAATTGATAATACTGCTAGAGATTATTTTCAATTTAATAGAGAAACTAACTTATGGACATATGACCCAGATGATGAATATGTTCAATTAGCTAATGGATTTAGAGAAGAAATAAAAACAACATTATCTTCAAATAATTTAGGAGCTCAATTCAATATTGGACAAGCTATTATGTCAAGTGCTAATGATAAACAATATTCAATGGGTATTACATTAAATGATGATAATAATAATAGAATATACTTTAGAATTAATAAAGTATTATTACCTAAAGTAGATAATAGTGAATTTATATTTAAAGAAATCAGTGTTTCTAATGATTCTATTTCTTCCATACATGTACAAAAACCACATACAAAAAGAGAGCTTACATTATATTGGCAACCTAGTATTAAGACAAGTATTAATTCTAAATTAAAAGAAGCTATTACAATTACAATTACAAGTATTAATAGTACAAATGGTACAATATCTGCAGAAGATGTTTATGGAGGAACAAATAGTAAAGATCAAATTACTATTAAAGATCAACAATATAATCTTAAATTAAATGATGGATTAGTTAAAATCTGTGATATTGAATATAAACCAGCAATATATACAGAAACTATTAACTTTGCTTATAATTTCAAAGTAGCATTTAATACATTAATTGGTGGTTCTTATACAATTCCATTAACTGTAACTATTGACAATGATCCAATTGATGCATGTGTATTAATTCCTAATGAAGAAAAAACTAAAGATGTAATAATTAAGAATTATGATAATGATGATATTATTACTGATGATACTATAGATCAAAGTAAGATAAACTCTATAAGCCTAGAAAATGATTACAATGATAATAATACTACTCATACTGCTTTAGGACAAAATCTATATAATGCTTTGAAAACTAAAGGTATTACAAAGATTAACTTCACTGAAATTACACAATATTATATCAAAAATTCTAATAAAGCAGCAGATAATACTGTAAATTATTATTTATATTTTGATAATTTCAATATTTATGAATCAGACAATAATTATAAATTAAATTATAATTTTGAGACTATTGAAAATACCAATGGTAATATAGAATTTAGAAATGGATTACCTTCAATTACTGGTCCAAGTATTAATATATCTAATTTAAGTAATTCTACAAGTCCTTATATATCTATTAGTACTCCAGCTGGAGATCTTGGTACTTATATATGTGAAGGATATATATTAATGACTATTAAAGACCAATTTGAACATGAAACATATTTAGTTATTAAATATGATCTTGGTCGTCTTGCATTAGATAAATTCATTGTATCTAAACAAGAAATTTCTGGTGAAACAACAATAAACGATATTGATAATAGCATTAGAATTACTGGTACTGGTGCAAGTACAGAATATTATTCTGGTATTAATGTTTCTAATTGTCCATTAAATATTGATATTGTACATGGTATTGACAGTGAACATGATAATAATGATATTGTAATTCAAAAAGAAGTTACATTTACTTTCCAATGTGCTTCAATTTATGCTGGTAATGTAATTAATTGGAATGATTCAAAATATCAAACAAATATTGATAAATATATTAATGAATTATATATTGATAATTCTAATAATACTATTAATACTAGTTTAATATTAACTACATATCGTAATGGTCAATCAATAGATGGAACTACAATTATTGATCAAAATTCAATTTTTGATTATACTAAAACAAATAAAATATTATCAGCTACAAATATAGTATTAAAAGCTACTACAATAATAGGTGATACTGTCAATACTACATTACCAATATATTTTGAAATAAAAAATAATAAAACATTATTATTGAAATATAATTTAGTTTTCAATGTGACAAGTGGTATTGCTATAAATGGAAATTTGGAAGGTTTAGCAAATGGATTATATTATTATGATGATGATAAAAATATATATAGTAATGGAATAACATTAGGTGATAGTAAATATCCAACAATGAGAGGTATATTATATCTATATGGAGAAAGTGATGATCAAAAGTATATTTCATTAGATAAAGATTGTTTTGGACCTAATAATAAAAAATATTTATTCAGCCCAACATCTAATTTCTCTAAAATGATATATAATCAATCAAATAGCGAACAATCACAAAATCCATATTCTACAGAGGGAGCTGGAACAACATTAGCAGATTTCAATGATCTTGGAAATAATTGGTGGCAACCTGGTAGAACTTTCAATAAAATTCTTTATTTATTACCAATACTTCAAGAAATAACTGGAAAAAAGGGTATTAATGAAGAATATACAATATGGATGTATCATGAATGTCAACCAAGTATTATTTGGTATTTAATGTTCAAATTATATAATAATCATAAGTTTAAATATGAATTTAAATCTATTGATAATGAAAATCATTTTATATTTAATTTTATAGTTAATGGAAAACCTGTACCTTTTGCTAATAGAGATCTAGAAGATGAAATTAAAGGATTAATTAATGAATATCAAGAATCTGGTAAATTAATAAATGTATTCTATAAATGGTATGGATTTATAAATGCTTTATATTCTAATAGTATGAGTTATACTGATACTAATAATGATAATATTACATTTACTATATCTAATTCAATATATAATCAAAATGAATTTTTTGATAATAATGATCAATTAATTATTGGTAAAGCATTATCATTAATTAATAATATCAATAGTGATAATCCAACAACAACATTTAAAGATGATTATAGTGCTTATAAAGATTCAACAAATTCAATTATGGGATTATTTAATAAATATAAACAAAATAATCATAATAATGAATTACAAATATTAAATAAGACAGAAATATTGAATGTTTATAATAATATATTGAATAATGAGACAAATAAAAGTATATTATCTGGTATGTTAAATCAATTAACCAGTAAAGATCATACACTTAATATATTAGATAATACTATGAACTATAGTATTAACAATATTAAAAATATTGATAAATCTGGAAATATTATAGATGAAATATATAGTAATTATATTGGTATCAATAATAAATTAACAGATTATAATTCTCCTATAGATACTACTAAATTAACAACTATTAATAGAAATATAGATAGTAATATTGAAATGTTCTGGACTTCTGATTTATTTAATATAGATTATAAGAATCGTTATAATAGAACTGGTAATCTAACTCCTCCAGAAAATTATTATAAGCATTTTGTATATAACAAAGATAATAATTACTTTATTTCTTGGCCATCACTTGCAGTAGATAATGATAGTGCAAATACTAAAATTATTCAAGCAGTTTATTTTTACATATCTAATCTAAATTCACAAAATACAGATTTATTATATTATGGATATGATCAGTCAAATAATGAATATAAATATTATATACCATTAAGTTTAAATAATACTTATAAATTAAATGTATTATATGGTATTAGATTTAAATAAATTATCTTAAATTTTTGACTTAAGGAACAATGTTCCTTAAGTCAAAATTATCAAATTATTTAAAAAAATATTAAATTATATATATGAATATTATTATTGAAACAGGTAAAAAAGAAGAATTCTATCCTATTAAGAAAATTAAAGATAGTTTATATAAAATATCATGGGATTTAAAAAATATTGGTGGTAGTGAATATTCTTGGAAATATTGTACTATGAATTATATTCCTTCTATAAATAATATCAAAAAAATTATAGAAGATGATATTAATAAGTATATACAAAATAGTATTATCAATAAATTTTATTGGAATGATATGAAAGTCAATCTAGAAATAGACAACCAAATTGACTATAAATTATTATATGATTCATCAATAATATTAGATGGTGAAAATTTACCAGAAATTGTAAAATTTAAGAAAAATAATGAAGATATTTATTATGAATTTACTTCATTAGAAGATTTACAAGATTTCATATTATGTATGAATGAACATATAAGAAAATATATTAAATTAGGATACGAAAAGAAAAATGCAGTTAATTATTTAGACTATAAACTTTAATTATTTATTATGTTTTTATTTAAAAAGAGGAAGTTATTTAATTAACTTCCTTTTTTATTATTGTAATAATTCATTACACTTATCAAATATTTTCAATGCATTATTACGGAATTCTATAATATCTTCAGTATCTTTCATAATTTGATTCTTGTATTTAATATTATTCTTTTCTAATATTCTATTTTCTTTAGCATCTTTATTAGATATATTATTGAAAAGAATTGTCAAATTAAGTAAATTAGATTTAAGTTGTTCAATATTTGATTCTGTAAGTACCATAATAAAATTTAATATATATATTTAAAAATAATAACATTTTAAATATTTTTATTTTTAATAAATATATTATGCATATTAATTTTATAATATCTATATGCCAATAAATAGCTATACTTCATCAAAAAAGACTTCAGAATTAAATAGGATTACTAATATAGAGATGATTAAAAATAAAGAAGATCAGCTTTGGATTCCTTTAGCTTATTATAATTCTATTAATAATTCTTATATTAATTTAGCTATTAATTTAAAGACTATAATTAGTCATGATATTGATTTAGGAAGTTATTCTACATATATATCTTATATAATAAATGATAATGAAAGTTATATAAATCAGTCACAAATAGATAATATATATAATAATTGTTATGCTTATATTACTGATATATATGTAAATAAGTTGTCGTATTTAATTAAACAACAAAAAGAAAAAAGAACTTCTTCATCATCTTATGCTAGAAATAATTCTAAGAAAATTTCTGAATTACGTGCAAGAGAAACAATAACATACCATCAAGATCATTCATGGTTCCCAGTAGCACAGTATGATTCAAGAATTAATTCTTATCATAATATAGCTATGAATCTTAAATCAATAACATCTTATTCAATTGAAAATATAGATAATAAATATAAGAATATATATGAATTAGATAATTTATCTTATGATAATTTAGACAATGATAAGATTTCTTATATAATTAATAATTCTAATATTGCAAATAATATTGTATCTTATACATTCTCATATAGCAAAGACTATTTTGAATGGCAATTTTTATAATATATTAATATATAATACTTAAATAAAATCTAAAATAATAATGCCTGATATAAATAATAAAATAACTATTGAAGATATAGAAAATCTATTAATTGAGAAAAAATTTGTAAGAATAGAATCAGATAGATATACTGATGAGGCTTATGAATTTGTAAGACAATTAATAGATCAAGAACATGCTATTTTATTTGATAAATCTAAACATCGTATCTATACATTAGGAGATTATTATGGAGGAGATGTATTTAAAGAGAATTTATATTATTATTCTAAAATCAAACATGTAGATATAGATGATAATATCTTACAAGAAATAGAGGCAATTAGTCCTGAATCAGGATTATCAATAGAGACAACTGAAGGAATAGATTTAAAATTTGAGGATAATAAGATAAAATTTGGAATAAATCTACAAGAATTAATAGATCAATCAAATGAATCTAATTATAAGATTATTGTCAATGATAATAATAAACTTGAAATAGTATTATATCATACTCCAGAATTTTCTATAACTCCTATAGATTTTAATAATCAAGAAATTATAACATTAGATTATAATATAGATTCTGTAATCAATGAAGATACTTGGAAATATTTAGAATTAGAATCAGAAAATTGTGAAATATTAAATTTTGACAAAGAAAACAAAACAATAGAATTACAGGTTGATCCAAATAACTATATAAATGGAATAAATGAAAAATTAATATTCAAATATAATGATACACAAAATGAAGATACATTTATTATAGATAATATATATAATATTGAAGTATCTTATGGAATATATAATACAAATTATTCTAATTATAGTGAATTTGGAAAAATTTCATTAAATAAACTATTTGATTCTATTATACAAATTAATCAAAGATCTAATGAATTAGCATATATAAGAATTCCTAAAAATATAGATAATATTATTTTCTTTGATAATATAAGATGTATACAAGGTGCATGGAGAAAAAAAGAAATAAAGACAATTAATAGAAAAGAATATCAGATTTATTGTACAGACAATGATAATCTTGGAAAAATAAATTGGAAAATAATTAAAAATATTTAATATATAATATAAATAGTCAATATGATTTTATCTTACAATAAAAATATTTTTACAAAAGTTAATAAATGGGATTCTACATATTCTTATTATGGAATATTGATATCCGGAAAACTTAACCAATATAATGGTCAAGGATATAAACTTGTAGATATAATTGATGTTGATTGGGATGGAGCATATATATCAAAACTTAATACATATCTATATACTTCTGAAGATTTAATAAATATATTAGATAAATATGCAGGAAATTTTAGTTATATAAGTAATAATTATGTAAAATATTCATATCTTGATGATTTTGTTAATTATACTGAAGAACATTTTACAGAACTTATTGAAGAAAAATCAGCTTATAACCAAACATATATATTACATAGTGTTCTTGAATCATTAACATTTGACTATGATATTCTTAATTCAATTTCTGAATTAGTATTAGATAGAACAAAATATATAGAAGTTCCATATGGTGAATTAGATTTAGATAATGAAACAGCTGAATATTATATATTTCAAAACAATAAATATATATTAGTTGACAAAGAATATATATTATCACATCCAGATGATACTTATTATGAGTTTTTGATTAAAGATATTATCAATATACAAAAAGATATTAAAAATATTAAAGCACAAATTGGTGTTTCATATTTTGATGATAATACACAAGAATATTCTTATACCGGATTTTATGAAAATTTTTATAATATTGATAATAATATATCTTATTTATATAATTATTCTAATGAAATAAATGAACGTTCATATGATGCATATAATTATGGATATATTGCTTATAATACTTCTAATAAAAACAAAGAAATTATTGGATATGCTTCTCAATATAATGTATATACTTTAACTGATCATCCAGAAGAAAATCAAGATAATTTATATATATATAATAATGGATCTTATATTAAAGTAAATTATTTACCACAATATACTGGTAAATATTATATATTAAATTATAAACTTGATGGAAGTGGAATTATTAAAGATATTGAAGATCTTAAAGAACAATCTATTGATAATTCAAATATATTGAATAACTTAAAAACTAAAAATCTTGATGAAGAAAATATTATTTTTAATATAAATAACAATAGTGAAAATTATAAAGAAAAGATAATAACAATTGATCTAATAAAAAGTTTATTTACAGATGAAAATGGTAAATTGACAACAGGATTAATAAATAATTATACATTAGATAATGTTTTATCTTATATAACTGATTGGAATATTCTAAATTAAATAATAAAAAAATAAAAAATATATTTAAATATAATTTATAAAAATATGAGTACTTATATTAATAACAAACTTTTTACATATGTTAGTAGTTATAAAGCATTATTAGATAATACTGATAATTTTACTACTAATATTAAAGAAAATTATCCTAATTCATTAGTATTTGTAGGTGATGAAAGAATAATTTGGCAACCATTAACTAATACTTATATCGGTATTGGTCAATCTGCTTATTCTTATATTATATCTCAATTGGATTTTTTAAAAGAATCTACCGGTACAACTGCTGCAACTCCACATGTTGATGTATTATTTAGTCAAAACGATGATAATTATATTACTACTTCTAAAATAGATGGAGTAAATAATGGTATTAGATTAACAACTTCTGATGATAAACTTGCTTATTTTACTGCATTGTCAACTTCAATGCAATTAAATTTAGATGGATTAGATAATAAATTAAAAGATGATTTAAGTTATCTTAAGAAATATGTAGTATCAAATACTAATAAACAAATTAACACTTTATATCAATTACTTTTAGGAGCTGATGAAGAACCAACAAACATCTATGTTGAACATGAATTAGATCACTTTTTTGATCCAAAAACTAATGAGACATTTAATGAAGCTGGATTATGGATTGATATTGATGGTAAAAATACTTGGAGACCTGTTAAACTTATCTATGATAGTACAAATAATCAATATCAAATCAAAGATGAAGGGAATGATACATTATATGAAACATTCACAGCAGATTCTAATGGTAATATTATTAGTGTTAAAGGTCCATCAACACATGCTCATGGTACTGAGGTAATCAGTGATAATGGTACTCCTGATAACACAGCAGATGATGTAATATCATATATTATTTATTCTCGACCAACTGGAAAGACAAATTCATATGTTTCAGGAACATCAATTGTAGATAGTATTGATACTATTCGTGAAATTGCATATATATTAGATGTTATTACTGATGGTAATAATGATAATGGTGTTGCATTAGCATATAGTATTGTTGGAACTTATACAGGATTACAAGATGAAATATCTAATCGTAAGACTGAAGATGCAAATATCAGAAATGAAATGGTTAAAGATGTTTCTATATCTGGTAATGATTATCTTAATGTTGTAGAATTAAATACTTATACATATAATGGTTTAAGAACTGGATCAATTAATACATATTTATCTATTAATGTTGCAGAAGTTGATAATAATACACATAAAGTTGGTTATTTTGATAGTTCTAATAATTGGCATTGGGTATATGAAGATCCTAGTAATTCTTTACACACATCAAAATTAGAAGTCGGTCCAAATAGTCTCGATGATGAAACATTAAGTTATTATTATACTGAAAAAACAGGAGATGGTAAATATATTTTTTATCATAAAGATAAGACAAACTATACATCTGATCCAAATAGTTATTTATATACAAAGAATGCTGACAAGACATTTACAAAACATACCATTGATGATCTAGATAATATTAACCCTCCATTTATTGAAATAAAACCATATGAAGATAAATATAAATTTGATACAAATGGCTATTTATCTAATGGTAATAAATTACTTACTACTGTAGATTGGGTATCTAGTTATGTTGCAGTATTAAATAATGAATTTCGTAATTTAGATGTTGATAGTGATATTTCAAGTTATTTAACAGATAATGATAAATTCCAAAAAAAGACTTATGAAATTGCAAAAAATTTATCAGCATATAATATTATTACAAGTTTAACACCAGTAATAACTAATGAAGGTATTCAAATTCAAGCAACATCTATTCCTATTATAAAAGATGTTATTAATATAATAGATACTGACCATAATACTGATACTTCAAAATTATTTAATGTAACTTGTGATTCTAATCTTCATACAAGTGATGATGGATATGCATATACAGTTCATGATCTTCATTTAACTTATACATTACTAACTGATACATTAAATAATCCTAATAATATTTCACAAACTAGTTTAAATAGTTATGATGGATTTGCTAGTGCTCATGATGTAAGTCAGACATTTACTGATATGTTCAGTTGGTATGATTTAAGTACAGGTACTGAAGTATTATATGGATCATAATCAATACTTATAAATAATATATAGAATAAAAAGGATAAGACTTTGGTTTTATCCTTTTTGTTTTTTTTAAATAAATCTATTTCATTTAGAAATAATAATACATAATGAATTATCTACTAAATAAAACTATATTAATTTATATTAAAATTTTTAATACATAGAATGATACATTTTGTTTTTAGTGAAGATGAACCAAGATATTTGTTTTTAAAATATGATACAGAAGAAGATGAAAAATGGCTTAAGCCAAATACTAATCATCAAAAACAGCCAAATCTTACAAATCATCTTAATCTTGTTGATCCTAAATGTTATTTAAAAACATATAAAGGTCCACAATATACTCATGATTTTTTATATGAATATGTTCAGTCTTCTGGAAAAAAAATATACTGGTGTAGTATTGGACTTTGGCAAGAATGTTATAAGTTTTTTAGAGATAATAAAGTTCAATATGATGGATTAGAGTCAGGATTTTTCAAACGAAGTCTATTGCATACTTATGATGAATTTAAAGAAATTGTCAATTCATGGGGTCTTTCATTAGAGCCAAGAGAATACCAATATAAAGCTGCTTATACAATATTAAATTGGAAACGTTCTGTATCTGAACTTGCTACACGTGCTGGTAAGACATTGATAGCTTATATGATATTTAGATATTGTATAGAATATATGAATATGAAGAAGATTCTTGTTATTGTTCCATCTATCAGTCTTGTAAAGCAAATGTATGATGATTTCAAAGAATATAAAGAGTTTTTCAAAGCAGAATGTATATGGTCTGGTGGTAAGCTTGTTGAATCATCAAATATAACAATTGGTACATTTCAAAGTCTGATTAAGTTCTTAGAAAAGAAAAGCAAGAAATATAATCCAGATTTCTTTAACCAATATGATTGTGTATTTGTTGATGAGACACATAGAGCATCTGCTGAACAAATAAAGACAATTATATCTCAGCCATTTATGAAGAATGTCATTATAGCATTTGGTATGACAGGAACATTACCTAAAGATAAGACTATAGAAAGATATTGTATTCATGCTTTATTAGGAGCAAAAATCCAAGAAATAACAACAAAAGAACTTAAAGACCAAGGATATATTTCAGATATAGAGATTTATCAATATAGATTAAAATATAAAGATATACAAAAACAAATAAAGTTGTTTATAAAATGTGCTGAATATGGGTTGGCTAATTATATTGAGGTACAAGATGAAAAACATCCTAATAGAAAAAAGAAACTTGAATTAGAAAACAAAGAATTCTTAATAAAGAATGTAAAAGAACTATCATTTGGTCTTCAACAAGTAAAAGCAAATATATATTCTGATAATAATTATTCTGATATAATGAAAGATATTATTTGGATGGATATGCTTAAGAAAATGATAGCTGATTCTACTGCAACTAATTCTTTATTTATTGAAAGAATGATGATCCATTTTATGGATGAACGTATTGATATATTGATTAATGAAATACTTCCTAAATGTGATAAAAATACTTTGATACTTTGTCATCATACTGAATATATAAATTATCTTGTTGAAAAAATAAAAGAAAAATATGATGATTCAAAAAATATTGTGAAAATTATTGGAAATGTTTCTCCAAAAAAGAGAGAAGAAATAAAAAATGTATTAAAAGAAAACAATAATTGTATTTTAGTAGCTAGTTATGGAACAATGTCTACAGGTATAACTTTAGCAAATCTTTGTTATGGAGTATTATTTGAATCATTCAAGTCAGATGTTGTCAATATGCAGTCAATAGGACGAGGTTTAGGATTATCTAAAATAAAAGACAAATATAGATTATTTGATATAGTTGATTGTTTTGATAATAGGATAACAAATAAGATATTTCTACAAGGATTAGCAAGAATAAAGATATATAATAGAGAATCTAATAAACATAAATATTTTATTAAAGAAGTATTATTAGGAAATAATGATATTCAATTTAATGAATCATTTAAAATAGCATTAGATATATTTAAAAGTAATGAAAAAAATATTCAAAAAAAGAAATCAAAGAAAAAAGAAACAAATACCGTAAATAATTTTATTGAAAGTTTATTTGATTAATATAATGATAGATAATGATATTTTAGTATATTTTTCTCAATGGAAAAGAATTCCTTGGAAAAGAATAGATAAAGATATTAAAAATTATTTAGAAAATAGATATTCTGATAGTTTATCTATTCAAGAATCATACTTAAGAATAAAATATAATATTGAAAATAGGCCAATATGTCCTGTTTGTGGTAAACCAGTAAAATTTTATGGTAAAGAAACAATCAAAATATTTTTAAATCATTGTTCAACAAAATGTTCATCATTAGATAAAAATATTCAAAATAAAAGTAAGAAAACTAAATTAGATAAATATGGAAATGAAAATTATAATAATTCAAATAAAATAAAAAATACATGTTTATTAAAATATGGAGTAAATAATGTATTTAATATTCCAAAATTTAGAAAAAATAATAAAATATCATTAAATTCATTAGAAACAATTAATAAACGCAAAGAAACATGTTTAAAAAAATATGGAAATGAAAATATATTATCATATTATTATTCATATAATTTAATTAATACCAAATTAATAAAAATTAAAGAATATTATACTAAAAAACAAAATCATACATTTAATGTATCTAAACTTGAAAATGAATCATACCAATTATTAAAAGAAAAATATCATGATATTGAATATCAATATAAAAGCAAAGAATATCCATTTTCTTGTGATTTTTATATTCCAAGTTTAGATTTATATATTGAATGTAATTACCATTGGACTCATGGAGGTAAAATATTTGAAGGAACTGAAGAAGATCAAAATCAATTAAATAAATGGAAAGAAAAGAATACTAAATATTATAATAATGCAATTAATACATGGACAATCAGAGATCCAATTAAAAGAAAGATAGCAAAAGAAAATAATTTAAATTATATTGAATTTTGGAATTTAAAAGAATTAATAAATTGGATAAATTTAAAATAATATTATTAAAAAATTTATTTAATTAAATTATTTTTAACTATATTAAAATTAAATACAAAATTAATTTATAAATAAAAATGAAAGAAATATTAGAATTAATAGAAATTTTAATGAATAATTTGGAATCATTAAATACTACCAAAGAACTTGATTTTACTAAGAAGGAAGATCTTGATAAATTAGATGATGCTATTAAATCTATAAAAGAATATGGATTAGGTTTTATGTTTTCAGATGATTTATTAGATAAAGTATATCAAAAAGCACATAAGATTTATGATGATTCTCATAAAGAAATAAAAAAACTTCCAGAACAGCCATCTAAAGTAGTATCTGAAAAAATAAAGAATCAGATTACTAATCTTGCAGTTGAATATGTAAATAAGATGATTCTTCCTAATTTAGATGGAATGGATCCAACAAAATATAAGAATTTAGTAGATGGATTAACAGATTTTGGTTGTTGGATTTATAATAAATAAAAAATAATATTTATATAATGGCATTAAATAAAGAATATTTAAAGGATGAATTACAAGTATGTTTTGAAAATACCATACCTAATGCATTTGCTCAAGCTTGGAAAGAAGCATTGCCAAAATCTGCAATGGGAGATGAATTAGCAGAAAAATTTGGTCAAAGTCTATCAAAATATCTTTCTGAAAACTGGGCAATGTATATATCAGATGCTATAGATACTTATATTAAAAATGCAAATATTCATGGCACACTAATAACAAATGGTTCTCCTACAACTCATATGTGTAATATTAATTCATCAATGCCACCACTTACAAAAGGAGTAATTCCAAATTCTTTAAAAATCGAATAAATATTTGAAATTTTTATCAGGTATTAACTATTTTAAATAATAATTAAAGATTAGTTTATAGAAAGTAATTTTACAAATTTTTTAATTTTACAATTTTTTTAAAAATATATTTAAATTTATAATTATGACAGAACAAGACATTTTGGGCTTTAACCCTCAAGATTTATTTAACACAAATGAAGAAACATCACAAGTTAGTAACCCTTTAATTTATAAGACTCGTCCATCAGATGCAAAATCAGAAGATGGAATTTATAGAGCAAAGATTAAGATTATTTATAATCCTGAGAATCCAAAGAATTCATTTCTTGAGCAGCAGTCTTATGGAATGCAAGACACAACAGGATATTTTTCAGCAATATCATCTTTGACTGTAAATGATAAGAGTTGTCCTATTTTTACAGCATGGAAGAAATGTCATTATGCACCAGAAGGATCAACACTTTATAATCAGGCTTTACAAAAGAATCAAGGTGGTAAGGGATTGTTTGATAAAAGATTTGCTCGTTATGTAATTGTACAGATTTTGAAAGATAAGAATCAGCCAGAATTAGTAGGTGCATTTAAACTTTGGAAGTTGCCAACATCTATTTATACAATTCTTCAGCAAAAAATGAATCCTAGCAAAGAATCAGGAAAAACTTCTATTCCAGTAATGGATTATTTGTTTGGAAGAGCTATCAATATTGAAGTACATCCTGGTCCAGATGATAAATCAAATCCACAACGTAAGACTCGTGAAATTACTTATCTTGGAGAGATCTCTAATGATGTAGTATCATGTATCAATCCTGATGGAAGTCCTATTCTTAATGATGATGAACAGCGTATTCTTGATGCTTATGTAGCTAAGATGAACAAAGTTTGGAATATGGAATGTGAAGATGATGATGAAATTGCACAAAGAAATCAATTGATTCAGTCAATTAATTCATCAGAAGAGTTTAAAGCATTGCTTCCAATCTATACTAAAGTTCTTAATGAAATTAAAGAATGGGCACCAAAGCTTGATTCACTTTCTTATAAAGAATGGAATGATAATTTGAAGAAACGTGTAAATGATTGGATTGAAGTTGTACTTAGTGGAAATGATCCTGCACAAGTATCAATTGATGATGTAAAGAAAATGAAAGATGGTATAGCACCAATTGCTCCAGAAACTTCATCTAAAGTAGAATTTGATAATCCATCAATAAATCCAATGATTGACAATTCATCTACACAAACAAATACTTCTGATACTGATGATCTACCATTCTAAAATGATTATAATAAATTGAATATATATTTTGGGAAGATTTAATCTTCCCTTTTTTATTAATATATTTTGATTAAAACTACATATTTAACTATATTTATATATAAAAATATTTTAATTAATAGATTATGAATACAAATGATATGATTATGAATGATGTTGAGACTACAAAAATGGATATCAATAATGAAATTATATCTTCTCAGTATGAATCTACAAATATTGCTCCTGCAGTTATAACTCCTCAACAAATCAATCCAACTCAGTTTAATTTTAGAAAGACTCGAACAATAATTCATAAATACAATAAGAAAATCGGCAGAAATGATTTATGTCCATGTGGAAGTGGAAAAAAATTTAAAAAATGCTGTATTAATAATGACAATAATTACAATTCTTGTAGAGAAATTTCTGCAGAAGAATCTGCAAAAGTAAGAAATTATTCAGCAAATTTAAATGATTTTAAAAAAGTAATATAATAAATCTGATAGCTCTGGTTTAATTTTTTATTAAAAGATAATAGGTTTTATATAATTTTAAAAATAATTCAATGGGATTAAATCCAGATATATCCAAATCGATGTTTAATTATAATTATAATACTTAAATAAAAAATATTAAAATGTATAAAAAATATTTAATAATTTATCATAAAGAAGACAATGATGGAGTATTTTCAGGAGCAATTTTCAAAGATTATTTAATGTATGAATTGAATATTGCAGAAGCTGATATTGATGTATTGCCAGCAGACTATAATATATTGGCAGATTTTTCTAAGGCTTATTCAGATATTGATAAGTTGAAAGAAGAGTATACTCATATTATTATGACTGATATGTCTTTCAATGACTGGAAATATATGAAGAAGCTTTATAATGAATATGGGTCTAATTTTATTTGGGTAGATCATCATGCTCCTATTATACAATGCTCAATTGACAATAACTTTGATGATATTCCTGGATTGAGAGACACTAGTCGTTCCGCGATATTGAATGCTTGGAAATATCTTTATGATCCATTTGATGAAGCATACAACAAGAAGAAAGTACCAGAACTGTTGAGAATATTGTCTGCTTGGGATTCTTGGTCATATGAACGTGAAGGATATGATTTTAATTATGTCAAAGATATTAATAAAGGTGTTACAGATAAATATAATCTAGATTTGAATAAAGTATGCAAGCTTATTGAAATGATCAAACTATATTATAAAGATACGTCAAATTTATTAAAAGACAATAATATCATTTTAGAAATGTACAATCATGGTCATATTATTAATAATTATGAAGACAAGAAGATGACAGATATTGTAAAGAATTCTGGTGATATGACATGGAAAATTGAGTTACCTAATTCAGCTATACATAATGCTTGTGCTATCTTTATGCAAGGTGCTACAAATTCTACAATGTTTAAGTGTTTAGAAGGATCAACAATAAGACATGGATTAGTATTCAAGCATCAGTCAAATGGTAACTGGGTATTGTCAATGTATAATATTGAGAACAAAGACCAATTTCATTGTGGAGAGTTCTTGAAAAACAAATACAATGGTGGAGGTCATGCTGGTGCTGCTGGTTGTACCTTGACAGAAAAACAATTTATAAAGATATTGAAAAATAAAACAATATGAAAAGATGGGATCAATTGAAAACTGGTGACTATATATATTATTATGATCATCAGAAAATACATAAACAATTAGTAAAGAAAGTAGATACAATAACATCTATAGTAAATAAAAAGTCATTAGACACTAATTTCAATATAATCACTTCAAAAGTTATTGAAGAATATATAGTAATCTATGCTGGAAAGAATACATTGATAAAACTTCAAAAAAACTGGATAAAGACTCAATGTGAAAAATATAATGACTATTCTATAACATATGGATATATGTTAAGGTTTTGTAATAAAGAAGATGCTCAGGCATATATGAAGAAACTCATTTCTATTCGTAAGAAAAGAACAGAAAAATATAAGAAAAAATATCTTAAAGAAAAGAAGATCTTAGATTCTTATTGTTTAGAAATTTAACATTTATTATTTATTTTTGCAAATGAAATATATATTGAAGATGATATATGTTTAGTAATATTGATTTTCTGATTATTGGTGCAGGATTATATGGATCTACAATTGCTCGTCTATTAAGAGATGCAGGATTTGTATGTATTATATATGATAAGCGAGCAAATATTGCTGGAAATGCTTATACTGAATTAGTAAATGGAGGATATTATAAGCATGTATATGGTTCACATATTTTTCATACAGATAATATTGAAGTAGAAAATTTTGTCAAAAAATATTCTGAATGGATTCCATATGTTCATAATACTATTGCTATAGATTCAGACAATCTATATCATTTGCCATTTAATATGAATACTTATTATGATATATTTAAAGTCACTAATCCACAAGAAGCAAAATATATTATAGACAAAGAAATTAAAGAAGCTGGAATAGAAAATCCTACTAATTTAGAAGAACAAGCTATTAGTATGGTTGGTAAGACCATTTTTGAAAAACTTATAAAAAATTATACTGAAAAACAATGGGGTTGTTCTTGTAAAGAATTGTCTCCAGATATTATTAAAAGATTACCATTAAGATATTCATTCAATAATAACTATTTTAATGATTGTTTTCAAGCTATTCCTAAATATGGATATACAGAATTTGTAAAAAATATTATTGAAGATATTCCTTGTATATGTAATATTGAATTTAAAGCAGAAGACTATGATTATTGGAAAGACAAAGTAAAATATAATATTATTTATTGTGGTGCTGTAGATGAATTATTGAATTATAATTATGGAACATTAGGATGGAGAAGTCTAAGATTTGAAGATACTAAATATATTTATAATGGATATAATGGACAAGGTACAGCTATAATAAATGATGTAGGAAATATCAATAAACATACAAGAACTATTGAACATATGTGGTTTACTCCTGACAAAGTATTTAATGGAATAGAATCAATTATTACTAATGAATATCCTGAAAACTGGAATCTTAGAAAAGAAAAATTCTATTCAATAAATAATACTAAGTTTAATTCAAAATATTATGAAATGGTAAATGCACTCAATAATAATATGCCAAAAATTAAATTAGGAGGACGTCTTGGAAAATATAAATATTTTGATATGGATGATACTATTATGGAAGCAATAAAAGATGCTAATCAATTAAAAAAATATAAAAAAATTTAAATATATTTATATTATTATAAAAAATTATGAAAAAATTTGTATTTATTTTAACATTTATATTTAGTTTTATATTTGTTAATGCTCAAGATTCATTACAAATTTCTTATAGACAAGATAGTCTACAATATAATAGACATTATTATGAACAATATGTATTAGATTATAGTGAAAACTATTTTGAAATAGGTGCTGGAGCTTTGATACCAACAGATGGATCTAATACATTTTCTATGATTGATTTAGAATTAGGACGATATATTAATAAATATTTAGGTATTGGACTTAATTTTAAATATGGAGAAGAATCACAATATTATGATAATCTTGGATATATTGGACCTAATATAAGATATAAAATAAACTATACTCCAATAAATGATTTTGATTTAGATATTCATGCAGGATTTGGTTATGGATGGCTTATGTATGAAGAATATTTTTATGATTATGACAATTATTATAATTATAGTACCTATTATAATAAAACTATTAGTTATGTTGTTCCTAATATAGGATTATCAGGTTATATCAATTTAGGAAGAACATTTTCTTTAGGAATTGAGCCAGCATATTATTGGTACATATCAACAAATAAAGAAGAAAGTACAAATGTTGGTGTTTGGAATATATTATGCAAATTAAAATTCAGATTTTAATATTATTATTAAATAATTAAAATATAATAGTTTTTTGTATGATTAACTTATTTTAGTATAAATTAAATTTTGTCTTAAAAGTTTATTATCATAATAACTTTTAAGACATTTTTGTCTATATTAAATATATATAAATTTATTAAAAATAGTTAAGAAATTTAAATATATTATAATTATGAATGATGCATTAGATAAAAAAATAAATATTAATGATCATGTTGCATTAATGTTGGAAAATTATAACAATAGATTTGAAGGATTTGTAAGTGGTATTGTTGTTGGATTTACAGAAAATTATGTCAAAATTAGATTAGATGATAATTTTATTAATACAGAATATTATCAATTATCGAAAACAAAATATAATATTAAGACAAATTCTTATGAAAATATTATTAAAAAAATTATTTTAAGAAAACCTCACAGAATTCTTAAAATTTAATAAAAAGATTAAATTTAAAATTTATTTTTATATACTATTTTACTTAAAAAATAAAAATATATAATCAATAATTTATGAAAATAATCAAGAGAGACGGAACTCCTCAAGAATATGATTTCATTAAGATTGTTGATGCAGTTTCTAAAGCATTTGCTTCAGTAAATCAAGAAGTACCTGATAAATTTCTTGAACAACTGAAGGATAGTGTAGAAAAACTAATCATCAAGAATAATGGAGCAGGTACAGCAATTGAAGACATACAAGATATTATTCAAAAGGAATTAATTAAACGTAATAAGTTTGAAGTTGTAGAAGCATTTATTAACTACAGAAGAAAACGTGAAGAAATTCGTGAGCAGAAGACTGACTTAATGAAGCAAATTCAAGAAAAACTTTCTGCAAGCAATGTACAAAATCAAAATGCTAATCTAGATGAAGCTTCATTTGGTGGAAGACTTGGAGAAACTGCAGGAGCTGTTGCCAAGAATCTTGCATTAAAGAAAATGTCTAAACAGTCACGAAAGAATCATGAAGAAAATATGATTTATCAGCATGATTTAGATCATTATATGACAGGAGATCATAATTGCTTAAGTATTCCATTTGATAAACTATTGGCAGAAGGATTTAAAACAAGACAAACAGATGTACGTCCAGCAGGTTCAGTAAATACAGCTATGCAACTTATTGCTGTCATATTCCAATTACAAAGTCTACAGCAATTTGGGGGAGTTGGTGCTACACATATAGATTGGACAATGGTACCTTATGTTCGTAAATCATTTATGAAACATTTCAAAGAAGGATTAAAATATTGTGAAGGAAAGACTGATGAAGAGGTTGAAAAAATAATTAATGATATATTAAAAGATTAACAAAATAATTAAAATATATTATGAATAAATATAAGATACATTATAGAAAAAATGAATTAGAAAATTGGACTGAATATGATAATGTAGTATATGAAGACTATAATTTAGCTTTATATATTAAAAAAGATATTCAAGAACAATTTTCTAATTATGATTTTGAAATATATAAGATATAATAAATATGAAACTAAATGAATATATAAATGAAAAATTAATTTTATCTAAAAATAAAAAGCATATAAATGATTATGCAGAAAATAATGATGAAGAAAATATATTAAATTATAAAGAGTTTTTAAATTATATTAAAATACAATTTTCTAGTAATTATTATTTATCAATAAAAGATTCTATTGAATACAAGATTGGTGAATATGAAAAAAATTATTATAAAAAATTAGATAAAGGAGAAATTGAAACAGATAATATACTTGATCAAATATGTATTGATTTAAATAATGATAATTTTGATAAAGTTAAACATTTATATGGAAATGATATAAAAAAATTATATTATTCAAATACAAATGATTTTGGTGTATATTTATGGAAATTTTGGGGACCAGATGAAGCCTGTAAATTTATTATAATATCTGATATTGAAAATAAAACTTCAGAAGTGTTTGAAATAATTAATAAAAAATAAATATATAAATAATTATAAAATGAAAAATCTTATAACTTATATTCAAGAAAATCTACTAATTAATGAATCATTTGATTTAAATTCTTTAAAAGAATTTTTAGATATAGATAATGATAGTAAATATAAAAACAAAGGTCGCTGGGAATCTACTTATAGTTTTAGAATATTATGTAAATTTTTACGTCCTTATCCTTGTAGAAAGAAAGATATATTAAAAATATTAAGTTTAGCTAATTGGAAAGAAGAATGGTTTTTATCTAAAAATGATAAAAAAATATTTAATCAAGAAGAATTATATGATATATTAAATATTCCTTCAAATGCAAATATTAGTAAAGCTACTTATGAAGACTTAATGGGTATTGCTGAAAAAAATTCAACATGTATTATATTATTTGTAAAAGATCTTGACAATGCTATTGCTAATATAATTCAAGGAATGATATTAGATCCAAAACATGGAAAAGATGCAATAGAATATTTAAGAAAAATGCAAAAGGTTCAAAAAGAAAGACAAGACAATTATAATTATAATGACAGACTAAAAGGAACTTTTAATATGAAAAGGGCAAATGAAATATTAAAAGAATATAATAAAAAGGCTTCTAAAGAACAACTTGATTTACTTAAGAAAACTGTCAAAGAATTAATGAAATATACAAAGAGAGGTAAAACTGCCAAATACGTTTCATTAGGCTATAAAAATTCAAAAGAATATAGTGATGATCAATCATTTATAACTTATAAATTACTTACATCAAAAGATGCAAAAGATTTAATATATTATTTTGATTCGTTAGAAAAATCATCCGATAAACAAAAGAAATATTTAGAAGAAGTTATTAAAAAATTAAAAATTGATTAAAAATATATAAAATAATTAAATATGAAGTATTGTATTATAAGTTTAATATTTAATAATTATGAACCTGTACGTGATCCAATTGAATATGATAAAGATTGTGATTATTTTCTTTTTACAGATTCAAAAAAAATTAAATCAGATATTTGGAAAGTTATATATTTAGAAGAATTTGATAATGACAAATTAACAGGAATTCAGAAAATGCTTCAATTCAAATATTCATTTTATAAATATATTCCAAATTTTGAAAGTTATGATTATTTTGTTCAGATTGATCATAGTATATTGTTAAAAAAATCATTTAAGCTAATTATTGAATATATTAATAAAAATAATTTTGATATGTCTATAGCTCCACATCCATGGCGTAATAATTTTATTGAAGAATATAAATTTTGGAATGCATATAGAGGATTAGATAAAAAATATATTGATATCTTTCTTGAAAATACAAAAGATTATAATTATAATTTACCAGGATTAATGGAGACATCTATAAAAATATATAAGAATAATAACACAATAATATCATTTATTAATGATATGTTTAATTTATTTAAAATATCTGATTTTAATGATAAAAATGATCAATGTTATTTTACTTATCTATTGTATAAATATTTTGATAAACTAAAAATAAATTTTCATCCAGGTAAATTATATAGAGACTCAGATTATATGTGTATGCTAGGTCATGGTGCTTTTAATGTTGTTGGAATTTATAATGCAGTCAATAAACCAGGAGATAAGATTAAATTATTTAATACAATAATTACTATAAATACTTTAGATGAATATTCAAAATAGGTAATTTAATAATATTTAATGAAGGAAAATTTATTAAAAATGTAATATATAAAAATATATAATATAAAAATATATGAATGTAATAGATATTGAAATTACAGATTCCAAGTATAAACAATATAAGAAAGCTTGGAATTATGCTATGGATATGACTGAAAAAGAAATTCATCAAGCAGTTGAAGGAATGTATCACAATTTAAATACATTACAATCGAGGAGTGGCAACCAGCTCCCGTTCACCAGTATTAATTATGGGACATGTCCATTAGAAGCTGGACGTATGGTTACTAAAGCATTGTTAGAAGTATCTATGGAAGGCTTGGGAAATAATGGTGTAACAAGTATATTCCCATGTGGTATCTTCCAATATAAGAAAGGAATTAATGACAAGCCCGGTACACCAAACTATGATTTGAAAAGATTAGCATTAAAATCAACAGCAATGAGAATATATCCAAATTATTGTAATTCTGACTGGCAAAATAATACAAATGCTCTTAAACAAGATAGAAAACAAAAGCAAGAATATATTGATTCATTGTCTGAAAAAGAATATGCTAAATTAGTTGAAATATTAGAACAAAATCCGAATATTGCAGAAAAACTTGGATTAGAATTAGAATAAATTTACACCATCTAATTCTAATCTTAAAATTTAAGAATATTTTAAAATTAATAAATAATATTCAACATATAAAAAAATAGAATAAGAATATACATAGAAACATGTTATGATAGGAATTATAGGAGCAATAATAGGAGATTTGATTGGTCAATCTTATGAATTCAATAAGACTAAAGATTATAATTTTAAATTATTGACAGAAAAATCACATATTACCGATGACTCAACATGCACAATAGCAGTAGCTGATTGGTTGATGCATACAAACAGAACACATGATGAATTAATAGATAAACTTAAGTATTGGTGCAAGAAATATAACTATGGATTTGGGCCAATGTTTCGTAGATGGGTTAATTCTGATATAAGAGAACCTTATAACTCATTTGGGAATGGTTCAGCTATGCGAGTATCTCCAGTTGCTTGGGTTGCTAATTCAATTGAAGAATGTCTGGAACTTGCTAAGATATCTGCAGAAGTCACACATAATCATCCTGAAGGAATAAAAGGAGCTCAAGCAATTGCTGTAGCAATCTATCTTAATA
>Ga0247610_10000666_pt1 | contig 46985 bp, 95 predicted proteins | sample 174DNAGHGhighgp2_FD_193483 | JGI IMG/M metagenome (GOLD analysis project Ga0247610, IMG submission 193483) | Sheep rumen microbial communities from Palmerston North, Manawatu-Wanganui, New Zealand - 1742 DNA GHGhigh gp2 | ecosystem: Host-associated > Mammals > Digestive system > Stomach > Rumen...
AAACTAATGGTTTTGAAACATCAAATATATAATAACTAGTTGGCAATATGATTGTGTATGTTACAAATGTGTTTTTATTTATTACTGTTGATTTATTATATATGTATACTTTTGTTGATTTTGATGCTAATCCATTATTCAATTCTAACTTTCCTATTAATGTGCCATTTGCAGCTGCACCATAATAAGCTTCATACCCTGATAATTTTGCTAATGAATAAACTGATTCTTTTCTTGTTGCTTTAAACACATTCTGTTCTGTGAATGCATCTTCTATATAGAACATTATATTTTGCATAATGCCCTTGATGCCATCATATATAACACCAAAAATTTGCGTATGTGTGTAATCTAATCCAAGGTTATTAAATGTTTTAGCAAGATATCGTCTAACTGTTTCGTCAAACTTATCAAAGCTAATATCCATTATATTAAATAATTTCATATTATCTAAATTGATATTTTCTTTCTATTTGTTCGCCGTCTTTTGATTTTAAAGTAACATTAATGTCATAAATCATTCTTATTTCACCCTTATATGCTCTTACCTCAACTTCAGGATTCATTCTAGATAAAAAATATGATTGATTAATTTTCTCAATTACATAATTTTTTAATGAATGCGTAGATGGTGTCATTTGCCATAAGAATTGATCAAAATTAGTGCCAAAATATGGATATCCTATTAATTCTGTATTTTCAGTATTAAATATGATGTCTAATTCTTGTATAGCAGCATCTAATTCATTCTTTATAAATATTTTATAGTCTAATGATAAGTCTAACATATTATTCAATTAATTTTTGCCCAATTTCCTGAAGAAATATATTCATCATCTTCATTAAGTATATTATATGATCCTGACATAGAATTTATATCATTTGCATTTATTTTAAATATAACAAATATATCGTTACGTCCATATTCAACATATTCTTTATTCTCAATAATTAGCTTAAATGTTTCTACCTTTGATAGATATTCATTTAAGTTAATGCCAACTCTGTTGATTACTCCAGATCTTATTGAAATGTTCTGAAGATTATTAACTTTATAGAATACTGGCTTATATATTATTCTTTGGTTAATGTTTGATAAGTTAGATACTGAACTATTATTGGAATGCTTATTGACAATACAATTAATATTATTTATGAAATTTACTTTATTATATTCAACTTTTGTCAAATTATCCAATACTTTATCAATCATATTCACATAATTTGGAAAATTTATTAATTGCTCTTTAAGATCATTTAATATATTTTTTTCATTTTGAAAATCTAATTTATCAACATTCATATTTATTTTATTATGATTTTTATTTATAATAGATAAATTTGATAAACGATGCACATTATCATCATTTATTAAATATTTAAACCATTCTTTTGTAATAATAACTAAATTACTTTTTATTTCAATTCCTAATATTCTGTCATAGAATTGACAACGTACCATAAGTTTTTCAGGTCTTTGCTCCCATCTTTCAAATATGCCATTTAACTTAAATGCGAAATCATCAATATCATTAAAATTGACTCTATAGTTCTTATCATATATTATATGCTTAAATGCTATGTCAGTCGCAATTTCTATTTTGAATCCAAGAAAATTTCCAGGTGTGCCAAATTCTTCTTCATATTCATTTATGATTGTAGACTTCATAATGTCTTTCCAAAGTTTTAGAAGCTCCATTTCATCAGTATAGTTTGCATTTGCGACTTCTTTAACTGTTTTTTTCATATCATCTGTTAATGTATCAATATTGTCAACATCTTCTAATTCTTTTTCAATTTCTTCATTAACAAACATCATATAATTATGATCATCAACATTATTATAATATTTATAAGCTTCTTTTATTGGAGATGTTGTCTTGTCATCTTTATACTTTGAATAGAAATATGATTTATTTGGATATTCAAATAATGATACAACTGATATGATGCCATCTGAAAAACCCAGTCTTGACATTAAGTTAAATTTGAATTCATTATTTATGCTTATTGACACTGAATATAATGACTCATCAATAACATATAATTTTGATTGATCATCAATAGATGAATATGGATATATGTTTAATGTCAAAGGATATGATAGATAATTTGAATTCATGTCATAATTCGTCTTAAGATATAACTTCACAAATACTTTATCGTCATTTGACAAGTCATCATCATAGTTAAATTGCGACTCACTGTTATATTCTTCAATAATTCTAAAAGGCTGTATCAATAAATTCAAAGGGACAATCTGACAGTCGTCATACATTTCAGAATGCTCTAATTCTTTTGAGTTACTTAATATTGAGTTAATGAATTTTTCGTTTCTTGTGGATGCAACAATATTGAAGTCTTCTTTATAGAAATTTTCATATGTCCCATCTTCATTTATTTTGAATAAATCATTTATGTTTGGAAAGTATACATCAACAAATTCAGAATAGCATTCATTATCATATTTGATTTCGGTCTCAGAATTTGTCGCAAATAAGTTAATAGGACGGCACACATAATGAATGTAAATATTATTCATATAATTTGATATATCAACAATTGCATTAATATTTCTTTTTGTTATTGGATGATATATTCTAAATTTGTCGCATTTTATTTTTTTATTATATAACTTATTGTTTTCTATTCCATATATTTCATATACATCAGATCCCAATGAAAATGAGTCAGTACTTTCATTATATGAATATAAAGATGAATTAATTCCTTCTACATTATTATTAAAGTTATCATTAAATTTCAAATAAGAATTACTATATGCATTTACTTTCAAATTTGTGACAGGAAATGAAATTGACTCACCTGCAGATGAATTATTTTCTTTAAGTTCTTTTATATAATCATAGAATAAGTTACGTTCAATAAAATAAATATCAGTATCATAGACAATATTGTTCATAACATTAAAGTTACGAAGCATTACAAATTCAGAATAATGCTGACTATTTGTCATATCTTTGTCAGCATCATAATATTCAACCAAATATTTATATGAATTAATATTTATAATATTTCTTTTCACCTATAATGTTTTATTTATATTATTTATTAAAAATATACTTTATTTTGAATATTTAATAAAATTTCATATATATAATTTGAATTGTTATCTTAATGTACTATATTAAATAAGTAATAAAAATCAAATATTATATGAATCTTTACAAAAAATATAATTTTCATCCTGGCGAATTTGATGAAGCTGTAACTGAATATAAAGGATACCGGATTGAAATTTGTTTTGATGAAAAATATAATAGATATGAAGCAGATGCCTTTGATTTGATTGCTGAAGAATATGTATTTTATCCATGCACAAAGATTACAAATACAACTCTTGAACATGTCATTGAGGTTATAATTGCTCGTATTGATAAGAAAATTGAACTTAATGATAGAGATAAGGATATTTTAATTTACGAATAATAAATGAGGCCACGTATTAATACTTTTGGAAAGATAACACGAAAAGAACTAGAAAGTTATCTTAATGAAAATAAAGTATTTGGATTTAAAGTCAAAAGATCTGATAATACTCTTATTTATAGCTATGATATGATGTTCAGGAAAAATAAAGAGGAGCCAGAAATGCTCTTTATTGAAGTATCGCAAGCATCTAAACTTGTATTGAAAGCTTGGACAAATAAAGGTGTCAAATTTAAGAATATTGAAGATCTAAAAAATTATGCAAAATATAAATATATTGTTATTGAAATTTAATTTCATATTGAAACGTTATGATTGGAACTATGACATTTAAGAAGTTCACTGGCGAAAAGCTGGAGAACGTATCTGACTACGTAAAGGAATATGTAGCAGAGCACAAAGGTATCAACATTGAGATTATGATTGGTACTGACTCACAAAACAAAGGTAGGAAAACTATTTACTCAACAGTTATTGTACTTTACACCCCAGGACATGGTGGTCACTGTATTTTTAGACGTTGGACAACACCTAAAGAAACAGTGCGTCAAGTACGTCTTTTGAAAGAAGTAGAGGAATCTATCAATATTGCGAATGAACTTACTGAGGCTGGATGTCCTAAGCCAAAATATATTGATATTGATATAAATCCTAATCCAAAGTATAAGTCAAATGAAGTATATACAGCAGCTAAAGGATGGGTAGAATCTATGGGATACGAAGTACGATTCAAAACTATTGCGCCTCTTGTTACATCAGCTGCTGACTGGCTTGTAAGAATGTAAAAAAATAAATATTATATAAAATAATTGCTCAGAATATTGAATTATTCTGAGCAATTTCTATATTATATTTGTAATTTAAATCAAACAAATATGAATAAGAATAATATTTATGTAAAGAATTCAGTTAATAACCTTCGTGAGTATGCAAAGAAGAAAGGTTTGAAACTTGTGTTTAGAAATGTTGCCACAGATGCTGGAGATTTCTGTTTCTTTATTTATGCTACTAAGTGGCATGGGTATCATACAAAATATCTAATTGGATATGATGGATATTGGTCTGCAAAGCCAAATGAAGTTACTTCTTTTGAATTGTGTTGGAATGCTGCTCATGAATTTATTTCAAATTATAAAAATTAAGATATGACAAATATTGAAGAGTACATGAAAGATAAGGAGTTCTTTAAGTGGAATCCTTTTTTGAAAGGCTATGTATCTAATGAAGAGCGTAAGTTGCCAATTCAGTGGAGTGACATTAATTTTCATTTCTTTTGCAAGCATGCAGATCTTTTAGGCGCACCTCTTGAGATTAGAGTAATTTCTAATTATAAGTATATTGATTATAAAAAGGAATTTATGCGATCATTCATGCAGTTTGTATTTGAATGGAAAAATGAAGTTTGGTCACATCTTAATGGTTTCTCAGGAATTGATTGCATAGAGTTTGAATTTGATGAGAATATTGATATTAAGTTTTTTAATGGATTTAGAATTGATTAAGCATGAGATATTATAAGAAGAAGGTTATTAAGAATTGGAAGGTTATTCGTAATGGCTTGGATTCTGTGTCTGCATTTAATATGTTTAAGGCACAAGCAGTTGAAGGAATTGATTATGATCTATTAGCTATCAGACTTAAATGGAGAGTTTTCCAACCAGGCATTGTAGATATTGATAAAGAACAATTTTCAGCTCAAGAAATTCTTTCTAAAGAATGGGAAGTATTGATTCCAGATGATCAAATGGAGGAACTTCTTGAAGCTATGCGAAATATGTATAAAAATGAGAATTTTAGTTTTCTTAATTATCAGAAGATTGATAATATGTCAATTAATGATCTTTGGTTGGAACTCGTAAATATTATGAATCATCTAGATGATCGTAATAAGTATAGAATGGCAAAATGGATTATTGAAAATAAAGTTTATAAGAAGCAATGAGTAGATATAATAACAAACAATTATCAGTGGGTGATCTTAAGAAACTTTTGATAGATGTTCCTGATAATGTGCCTCTATATGTAGGCTATGGATGCAGTGTTGAGCCGTTGAAGTTTCTTGATAGATATGATGAAGGAATTATGTTTCATCCAGACATCTATATGGAGGATGCAAGAATTCTTAATATATTAACAGTAGAATCTTTTAAATGAATGGGTTCTCTTCTAAAGCTTTAAGAATTTCTTCACATTGTTTACATTCATTCTTAAAGTTGAACACTTGAGAAACGGTTAAGTCAAACCATTCATTTTTTATATTTGATGATGTATGCCTGCCATGCATCATCTTTTCTATTTTTAATGGATAGTCTGTTTCATAATAAGAATGACACCATATTTCATTTGGATTACCAGTCTGAAGTTCTTTGATTCTTTTTTGAATATTTTGTTTTGTCATTCCAATTTTAAATTTTTCACCATCACAAAGTAAATAAACAAAGCCTCTATTATTTAACATATATTAACAAAGAAATTTATATATAATTTGAAAATATAAAATATTGATCTATTTTATTTATACAATTAATAATATATTAAAAAAAATCGCAAATATGGCATTTACTTACGAAAATTTACATCTTGGAACTATTAAGCATTATGAAGATGGATCACAGGAAATTCGTTCATTTGAGTTTGAGCCTGAAGATGTTGGAAAATTTATTGTAATTAAGTGGAGATATGAGGAGCATATGTTTAGTGGTGGTTATCTGTTTGGACAACGACTTCAAGTTGGCAATCATATTCTCAGAAATAATGAAGATGAACTTTATGGTGTTTATGAAATAGGCTGGTGTTCTGAATGGTGTAAGAATGAAAATAATATGAATTATAAAGTTAAGCTTACACCAGTTGGTAGCTATGCTGCATTTTGCCCAGACCGTTCATGGTATAGTTCAGATATGGCATCTCATATCAATCATACTTACAATTTATTTGAGGAGAATCCATTGTTTGACAAACTTGAAGATGCCATAGAATTTTCTATAAAGAAAAATGATGAGCTTTATCCAGATACACGTTCAGAGTTTAGAAAATTTATTGATAAGATATTTAAGAATAATTAATATGAGCTATGGTACGATTAAAAAGAAAAAAACATTAATATAATTTGAAATATAAAAATTAGTTTCTATATTATATTTGTAAAAATCAAACAAATATGGATAATAAAACTCAAGCAAAAATTAAGATTAATGAAATACTTGAATTAGTCAAAAAAGTTAAGAAGACTGGCCGTTGTGGAGAAAAGACTTTAGACCATCTTGAGGCAGATCTTTGTAAACTTTTTAATCTTGGTTTGGTTGAAGGTTATAATGAAGCAAAAGAAGATTTTTGAAAAAATATTTTAATTTATGAACGACTATTTAGATCATCACAGTGAGAATTATCATGGTATTGAAGCTTACTACATGGGAGAGGATCCTAATGATTATGAGTTTGAGAAGGCATTAAGACAACTTGAAAATTGTTAAAAATTTACAGATTAAAGTATGAAGCTTACAAGTATTTTAAGACCAAATAAAGTTTATTTAGTTCCTAATGATATTAAGTCAACAGTTATAGCTGAAGATTGCACGCTTAGCCAGGCATTCATAATGATTGAAAACTGGTGTAATGATAATGAAGCAAATTATCCTGATTTGGCAAATATTTGGAAAGATAAGGGTAATATGTGTGTACAAGTAAGAACACATGACAATAATTATATAAACATTTTTAATATTGAAGACTAATGAAAAAGAATAATAGTTTTTATTACTGTTTGATTTTCTTGGTATTGTTTTCGGTTTGTGGTTTGTTTGAAGCTGCAATTGTAACATCAGAAACGTTGTCATCAAATGGTGAGAAGTTTTTTTGGTCTGCACTAAATGTAGGCATTATGATTGGCATTCCTGTAGCAGTAATTTCAGTTAATAAATTATCAGATTAAAAATGAAGAATATTGCAAACGATTATTACAAGTATGAAGAGTCAGAAAACTATCAAAAGACTTCAAAGAAGAATCACAAAACAAAGTGGAAGTAAGTTATGATTAATTTAATTTTTTTTATTTTAAGTTTCTGTTCTTGGCTTTATTTAATGATTAATAATAAAGGTCATAAGTGGTATGTATATGCTCTTTCTGTAATTTGGGGAGCATTTTTTGCTCAGACAATTTTTTGGATATGTGGTATACCAACAATTATTGAAAATTTAATAAAGTAAATTTATGGAGTATTTTGATAATATTGGAAATAAAATTGAAATTGGTGATAAGGTTTTAATTTTAGTTCCAAAATCAGATAAAACTTATCGTCAAGGTATTGTAAAAGATTTCAAGAATCCATTTTCGCATGGACCAGGTCATTTTCATTGTGAGATTCTTGTAGAATATGATGACGGTAGATTGTATTGTAATGAATACAGATGGGATCAACGTCTAGGTCACAATATTAAATTCAGTAAGAAAACTACAAAGGCATGGAGAAGTAATTCAGATATTGTTAAATTTAAGCCTGAATATGTGGAGTAAAAAAATAAATGATAGTGAAGATTTTTATTCAACAATTTATGAATTGAATGAAACTGATGAAGTTATAGGTTCTGGTATACCTAAAGAATATCCTTGCATTATGGTATGTGATATTTTTGAAGGGCTTAACGGTGTTTATAAAGTTGATTATATGCTTATTTATAAAAGTGATTTCTAATGACAGCACATTTTAATTGGTATCCTGCATCTTGGGCACCTATGAATATTGATTTGCCAATATTAGCATGGACTAACAATGATAAGTTAGTTGTATTTAAGAATACAAAATCTTATATGTATGGACAGCCAGTTTCAGATTTCAAGAGATTGGTTGAAAAATATAATATTAAATTCTGGGCATATCAATACGAAGTCATTAATGGTAAATATTATGATGAGCCTTATATTTTGCATTGTGATGAATAAATAATAAAAAAATAAATTATGAGATTTGGTAATGTAGCATTATTTTGCAAAGGTTGGTATAAGTATCGTCAAGGTACATGTAAGAATATGTGGATGGATATGATTCATTGCATCAATGCTGATGGATGGAGTCTATGGTCAAAAGAAGATGTTGTGGAATGGTGTATGCATCGAATGGATGCTCTCCGAAACGATGAGAATTTTCCATATAAGAATCAACTTGATTTGACTTATTTCTGGAATGAAGTAAATGACATACTTAGAAGGGATGCATGGCATTATCATGAAGGATTAGATATTGAAGATGCAATTATTCTTCATTATCGTAATATTATATCTAATACAGAAATTAAGTATTTCAATGAGATGCTTGTAAAGCCAAATGAGAATGTTCTTCCCTTGAATTATAATCATGCTTATTATTCAGATGGTAAATATGATCATAATCACAAACCAAGTTTTACATTTGCAGATATGCATTGTGATGTAATAGAGCGTATCAATAAGCATTTTGGAGATTACAAAGATCAAGAAATTGATGAAAATGAATTTGAGAATACTGAAGCTTGGATTCGTGGAAAGAACTGGCAAGATGTAGTAGTACTTATTGGTACTGATAATCTTCTTGATTGCGAAGAAGTTGAACTTTCAGGAAAATTTCTTAATAATACTCATAATGAAAGATATAAGGATGATGAATTTCTTGATTTGAATATATATGATCATTGCATAAATTTTGATGATAATAAAATTTATGTATGCAGAGTAAAGAAAGAAATTAAACATTGGGAATGGGGAGATGATGTAAATTATAAATTAATGTCAATATTGAATGAAAAAGATTAATTATAATGATATATTAAATGATACTGATAATCTTTTAATGGTTATTAATAAAATGATCCCAATATATAAAAAACTTTCTAATCATACTCAAGTTTTAGAATGTAATCAATGGATAACAATGCTATCAAGATTACCAATACAAACTGAATATACTTCTGAAGCAATATTGGCTCTTAAGAATATATTAAATGATTGTGCAAATATTTATTTAGCATACGGTGATTTTGAAACTGGTTCTATTGCAATGAACTTAACAAATAAAGTTGCAGATTTATTTAAAAACAATTAATATGAAATATGAAGATATTAGTGAAGCTTATAAAAAAATGAGCCAATTAAAAGAAAAATTTAGATATTGGCAACTTGGTACTGAAAATATTAAGAAAAGAATATATGATCCTTATGAAACTGAACTTGATAGGCATCAATGGGAAATGCGTAATCAATATGAAATTTTAGAGAATAGATGTGTTCTTAAAGATCTTGAGAATGAAATTAAAGAGCTTCGTAAGACTATTAAGAAAATGAACAGAGAACAAAATTTTAAAAATAATAAGTAATATGGGAATGTTTGATACTGATGACAATGAAGATGTTTATGGACTTGAACATAATGTCGAAAATGAAGAACCTGATGGATATTTGGTTGATGTAACAAAGCCTATTCAAAAACCTGCTGATTTTGATACGCTTTGCGCATTAATTAATCATTATGAAGAAATGGAAACAATTATTGATTCATTAAGAATAAAAACAAGTGAATTAATAATTGACGAAAACCCAAATGATAATGATGCAGATCGTTATACTATAGATCCTGAATATGTAGAATTATTTATTACTATTCTTGAAAATAAAATGACAGAAATTCGTAATATTTTAAATTATAATTAATATGAATAAAAAGATTATTATATTAGCACTTACAGCCTTGATGATGGTTGGATGTGAATATTACGAAAATCCAAGCAGAGATTATAATTCAAGATTTAAAACTGTTTATATTGATAGTTGCGAATGGCTTATGTCCAAATACACTTCTGAAATTGCGCACAAAGGCAACTGTCGCTTTTGCAAAGAGCGAAGGCTAAATGAACTAGAAGAGTTGGCGAAGAAATTAAAAGAGAAATAACTATGGACAATAAAAAATATATAAAACCTTGCATAACTATTATACCTATCAATAGAACTAATATATTATGTTCAAGTGGTACAGATAAGTATAATATATCCAATATATAATCTTATTGATGCTTGTTATAAACTAATATTGAAGTTGCATAAATTAAATTTGTTATAATTATGACACAAGAAGAGTTAATACGATTTAACCGTGGTAATGAATTATCTGAACAGATTGAAACCATTAAAGGACAAATAGATAATCTTGAATATCTATTTGACAGGAATTACTATCCAAGAACAGAATCTGGTTGGAAACTATCAGCAATAATCAATGATTCTTTTAAAGAAATTAATCTTAGTTCAGAAGAGTTTTGGGAGTGTGTTAAGACCATCATACATGCGAAACATAAAAAATTAGAACAATTACAACAAGAATTTGAAAAATTATGACGCAAGAAGAAAAGAAACAAGTTTATATTGATAAAATTGTAAATAGACTTAATGGTAAATCTCTTGAAACATTAAGAAAATTATACGATATAATGACAAATTTAGACTAATTATGAAAGAAAAAACAAAACGTTATGATGAATATATGGATGAAGAATGTATTTCTCTTTGTGATAAATTAAACTCTTTATCGTCAATAGAAACAACAGAAAGCTGTTGTGGGCATTGTAGAAGTCCATATATGATATTTTTTAATTGCTATGATTTTATACGTTTAGGAAAATTATTTAGATGCGTAAATAGAAATTATTCTGATGGCAAATGGAGAATAGAATTAAGTGGAAGTGATATTTGTCCTTGCTATGAATTTATGCTTATTAGCAAAAAACCATTTAATTCTACAGAAGAAATGATGAAGTCAGTGAATAGTCTTATAGAAAATATTGATTATTGGGAAAACCCCATATTTGACAACTATTTTAACAACAACGGAAAATAACTATGATACAGTAAGAAAAACAAAAGCATATGAAAAATATTAAAAATTATTTATTAATTATTATTTTATGCATTATGTCATTTATATGCGGTGTTACAATTAATTCTGTAAATGCATCAATAAATAAAGTAAGCACAATTCAAAATGCTGAAAACATACAAGGTGTATCTTATGATTATGTATATGTAAATGGCACAAGATACATTGTGTTTATGAGTTCAACGGGTGATATTGAAGTGGTACGATAAAAAGAGGGTTCTATTGAACCCTCTTCTAAATTTTATATCTTTTAAATTTTTTTCTTCTTTTATAAGTTTTACCAGTTTTTATATCAATGCATAACGGCTGTGGAATATCTCCAGAACCACCTTGCATATTAGGTTCTGTAGGCATTGAAGGATTTCCCATACCCAAAGTATTAGCAGGTGTTGCGAATATTTCTTCTTTAATATATTCTTTTAGATTTTTCATATTTTAAGCATGATGTGATAAATCTCCAAAGTATGTCTGAAATGCTGCTACATATTCTTCACCATTAAGAGTAAATGATACTTCCCAGTCATTTGGTGTTTCTTGTGATGTTACTTTAATATTTTCATTCCAGTTTTTATCAAAGAAATCTTTAACAGCTTTTTCTTCTTTTGGTCCAGCGCCATCAAAATTATCAAACCAGCCATTATCAAGCAATCCAATCACATCACCATCTTTAATACGTTTTTTATCGCATTTGCCATCGGGCAATTCATAAAGACAAGCCCATTGATAAAAATCTGCAACAGTTGCAGTATCAACATGTTTCTTACCTTCTAAAATAAATTGTTTTAAATCTTTCATATATTATATAATTATTTATTTTCCTTCAAAATACCAACGTGCTTCAGCTTGACGTCTTTTAATAAGTCCTGGGTATTTCTTTCCTTGAACATCAGATAAATGAGACCAAGTATTTCTTATTATACATTAGTCTGCTTCCAAATCTTCAATTGTAATTTTTGTCTCTGGATTAAGTTCTTTAATTAATTCATAAAAGAATTTAGCACTTTTACTACCAAAAATGTTAAGTTTATTTTGAATTTTTTCACCAGATACATAAGTACTAGGACCGCTTCCCCATATGTAACTTCGAATCCAAATAATTTATCCCTATTGATAACATAATAAATAGATGTTTGTGGTATACATATAAATAAATCATCATAATCTAAGTGACGACATAATCTACGTGTTGCACCATCCCATACCTCAGGAAATCTTATGTTAAATTCACCTTCTTCCATATACTTATCAAAATATTTTGGTAATTCTTTTTTACCACGTTTAAAATATTTATTAAGTATATCTTGTAATTTTTGAACTTCCGATGAATTACGTTTTTTTTTCTGCTTCCTTACCAGTAGGACCATATTTACCTTCAGTTACTAAAAACTCTTTTAAATTTTCCATATTATTTTATTTATTTATTTATTTATTTATTTATTTATTTATTTATTTATTTATTTATTTATTTTCCTTCAAAATACCAACGTGCTTCAGCCTGACGTCTTTTGATCAATCCTGGATATTTCTTTCCTTGAACATCTGATAAATGAGACCATGTATTTTTTATAGCTGGGTTATTTGGGTTAGCAATAATAAGTTTGCATATTTGTTTATTTAAGAATCCCATTCCAAAATTATAACAACCTGAAGCTATAGCATCTTTTTGATTTTGATTTAGTTTTATTTTATTAGCTGCTGCCCATCTATCAATTTTATCAGCAGTTAATTTTGCATGCTGTAAGAATAGATCTTCTAATTCCTTTTGAGTCCATGTTCTTTTTATTGTGTCCATTAATTTACCATTTGGATGATATAATAAACCATATCCATAAGTTAAATGTCCTTTAGCATCATGTAAATCATATCCATTTAAATCTTTTGATGTCATTGTATAACCAAATTTTTTACCAGTTTCATATTGGCAAATAAAATTGATCATTCCATCACTAAGTCCTGTATTATTCATAATTTTATTGATTTGTTTTTGATTTAATATAATAGCCCATGATTTTGGACCTATAATACCGTCAGGTGTTAATCCTTTTGATTTTTGCCACTCTTTAACTTTTAAATCAGTTTTAGGACCAAAATTACCATCAGGATTAATATTTAGATATTTTTGCAATATCTTAACATCTTCGCCTTTAGAGCCTAATTTAATTATATTCATATATTATAATTTATAATAAAATTATATTATTCTTCTTCTTGTTTTTTCTTTTCTGCTTCTTCTTTAAAACTATATGCAAGATCATCTTCAAGAATATGTTTTTTTGCAGGATTAATCTGATAAGCCAATCTTGACATTATATCTCTATTAATTAATACCTTTTGTTTTTTATCACGATTATCAACTAATGCAAATTCAACATCAAGAAGCTTACGAGAACCTACTTGAATGCAAGGAATAAGAACTGTTGTACGTGGTTCTGTTACTTGGCCTACAATAGCTTTAGATTCGCCTTCTTTTTTGAATGTATATTTCTTACCTTCTATAGTTGCTTCTATTGAATCTCCTAAATCATTAATTGCTTCACATCCTATGGTGGATGCTTTAGCACCATTACCTGTATCAAATTTAGCTTCAAACTCAACAGTATCTTTTTCATTATCTGTTAAAGTAAATTTAACATTTTCAAGATATCCTATTGCTTTAGGCGCTAATACTAATTCATTAATATCATTGATTTCATCAAGAAGAACTTTCATGAAGTTAGTTTTCATTACTGAAGAAATACCATCAGTTCCTGGAGACGCATTATATTCTAATACAGCATTATCTCCTATTTCTGGATTTGATCCTTTTACAAGTGGCATAATATCTACAGCACACCATGGCATTCCTGAGATCTTTGCAACCTTTAATGCTATTTCTTCTTGTTCTGGTGTTAACTCAACTGATTCTGCTGTTGCGCCTAATGAAACATTAGAACGGAAGTCTCCACCAAGTTTCTTACGTTTCATTTGAGCAAGAATTTTTTGGTGCGTACGCATAGTTAATACGTGGACACGAATATCACCGCCATCTGCTTCTTCTTTCTTTTGTAACAATAATTCACGTTCTTCATCAACTGCAAATACCATTTGTAGCATTGAAAGAATTGTTTTTCCTGTTTGCATTGTTACACCAGTTCCACCATGACCATCAAGAATTTTTACAACATATTCACGTTTCTTATCTTTATCTTCATCTTCTCCAACGTCAGGGTAAATTTCCTTAAGTTTCTTTTGTAATGATTCTTCACCCTTTTCAATATCATTTTTTGATATTAATGTAAATTTTGGTTGAGGAATTTCATATCTTTCAAGAAGAACTGAAGATGTATATTTATTTGATGCCTTTTGGGCAGCTTGTATAGGATTAAGTACAAAGAATCCCCAATCTTGAAGTTCCTTTATTAATTCAATGCATTCTTCAGAATCTTGAGCTCCTAAACGTGTTATAACAATTGTATCAACATTTGATTGTTCATCAACTTTATACTTATTTTCATTATCATGCCATTCTATTTTATCATCTGTAGCTTTATAGTCAATTTCTTCAGATATGAATGGAAATATTTCGACATCTTTACCTTCAACAGCTTGTTGTAAATTTTTTAATGTCTTATTTGTTTTAGGATCTCTATCATTAGTAAAGAAAAGAATATTTTTGAAGAAATAATCTTTCTTCTTTTTCTTCTTTTTTTCTTCCTCTTCTTTAATTAATTGTTCTTCTTTAATTCTTTTTTCTTCAGCAATCATTTTTTCCTTTTTGACTTTAGAAGCTGTTTCAAAAACAGAAGCAATAATCAAAGGATCATTATAATTGTATTCTTTATTATTCTTCATATAAATTAACTATATTTTAATATATAAAAATAATTAAATTAGATCTATATTTAATATAAATATAATTGTATGATTAAATGAAACTTATAATTATAGAAGGTACTGATAACACTGGAAAAGATACATTAATATCTAAACTTTTAGAGAAATTTCCAACTGTAACATTAATACATTGCGGAAAGCCATATTCAAAGAAATATTCATTTAAAGAACAGGATGAACTATTTAATGTATATATAAATAACATTTTAAATGGTTCATATGATAATACACATGTAATTATAATGAATCGTTCTCATATAGGAGAATATGTGTATGGTGTTCTTTATAGAAATCGAATCGTTGATGAAGTTGGAAATATGATAATAAAATTAAACAAAAAATTATCATTAAGAAATGATTTAGATATTAGATATGTGCAATTAATATGTAAGTCTAAAAAGTTATTATCTGAAAATGAAGATGGCAATTCTTTATCAAATGGAATTGATTATAAAATATCAATAGAGACTAATAAGTTTGAAGAAATATATAAATATTGTGATTTGCCAAAAAAGATGGTAATTGTGAATGATGGAGATAAATTTAGAAGCAGAGAATCTATTTTTAATGAAGTATGGAATTTTATAAATTCATAAAATATATAAATAATAAAATATGAAAACAAATGATATATTAAATTTATTCAAAGAAAAATATAAGAATAATGATATAAGAACAATTGGTAATGATGTTCAACAAAGTAAAACATTAGAAATTCAAAACACAAATTTTGAAGTTGATAAAGAATGGATCGTTAGAAAGCCAAATTATGATTATTTTGAAAAAGAATTAAAATGGTATGAATCAGAATCATTAAATGTAAATGATATACCAGGCGGAGCTCCAGTAATGTGGAAAGCTTGTGCAGATGGTCTTGGATATATTAATTCAAATTATGGCTGGTGTATATTCTCACAAGATAATGGATATCAATATGAAAGTTGCAAACAACATTTAAAAGATGATCCACATACACGTGAAGCTATTATGATTTATAATAGACCAAGTATGCAGCAAGATTATAATAAAAATGGCATGCATGATTTTATGTGCTGTCAGAATATGCAATATTTTATTAATGAACGTTATGATGAAGAAACTAAATGCACAGAATCATATTTAGATTGCATTGTTAATTTTAGAAGTTGTGATGCTGTATTTGGTTTTAATAATGATGCATTATGGGCTAAATATGTTCAAGAAAAATTATCAACTGATTTAAATATTAAAGTTGGAAAACTATATTGGAATGCAGGATCATTGCATATATATGAAAGACATTTTAAATATCTTGATGAATTGATTAATAAAGAACAATAATATAAAAGATATGAGAACATTACATATTATAATGCCAATGGCTGGTGAAGGATCACGTTTTAAAGAAGCAGGATATAATGTGCCCAAGCCTTTAATTAAATTTGAAGGAAAAGAATTATATAGGCATGCATTGGATAGTATAGATATTATGAAATGGGATGGTTATGTAAAAATGAATGATATAAAGTATACATTTATTGTTCGTAAAGAATTTATAACAGATTATAATATTGATAAAGAAATTAAGAAATATTATCCTAATGCAAATATATTATCTGTTGAGAAAACTACAAGAGGCGCATTAGAAACATTAATGCTTGCTAAAGACTTAATTGACGATGAAGATTATGTAGTTTCTTTGGATTGTGATATTAAATTTATATGTGATAATTATGTAAGAGAAATATGGAACAGATTAATGTATGATTCATATATTCCAATGGTATTGACTTTTTATTCAAAAAATCCTATTTATAGTTTTATTCATCCTGTTAATACACATTATGGAGATCATCTTGAAGAAAAAAATCCAATATCAACCTATGCCATTGGTGGATGCTATTGTTTAGGAGCTGGAAAAAATTTAAAATTGGCTTCTGAGCAATATATTAAAGATTTTGAATATGGTGTTATTAATTCTAAAGAATTATATATATCTGGTGTTTATAACTATATTATGAATATAATAAATGCTAATGCTGAAATTGTTGATATGAATTTGCATTGGGATCATTATTGGTCATTTGGCACACCATACGATTTAGAACATTATGATTATGATAGAAATATATGGGACGAATAAAAGCAATCATTACAGATTTTGATGGTACTTTAGTTAATACATTTGATGCTAATTATTTTGCATATTATTCCGCATGCAAACAATACGGATATAATTTAACTAAAGAACAATATAAAAAATGGTATGGATTACGTTATGATGATTTATGCAAAAAGATAGGAGTATCAAATGAACATAAATCAGCAATTAAAGAATTAAAGAAAAATATATATCCATCATTTTTTGAATATCTTGTTTTAAACAAAGATTTATTGGACTTTATTAAAGCATCAAAAAATAATGGCATAAAAACATGTATAGCATCAACTGCATCAAAAGAAAACTTATATAATGTTTTAAGATATTTTAATATTGAAGAATATTTTGATATTGTTATAACAGGAGAGAATGTTTCAAAAGGAAAACCAAATCCTGAAGTTTATAATAAAGCATTAAATTTATTAGATTGCGAACCTGATGAAGCTTTAGTTTTTGAAGATTCTAATGTTGGTTGTGAAGCAGCATATAATGCAGAAATTAATTATATAAAAGTTAAATTGATATGAAGAAAATTTTAATTACTGGCGGCGCAGGATTTATTGGATCTCAATTAGCATATAAACTTATTAAAGAAAATAATGTATTAATAGTTGATAATATGTCTTATGGTCATGAAGATAATTTAAAGTTTGATGACCTTGATTTATCTGCATATTTATTAGAAGCAGATATTAGAGATAGGAAAGAAATGGAAAAACTGTTTAAAGAATGCAAATTTGATTATGTATATAACATAGCAGGTATTGCTCCTCTTCCTGATTGTCAGTCAAATCCATGTGAAGCTGTTGATGTTAATGTTAACGGATTTGTTAATATATTGGAGCTTTCTAGAATTTATGGAGTAAAGACTGTTATTCAAGCATCAACAAATGCAATGTATGAAAACTGTACAGAGTTTCCAACCAATGAATATGATGATTTTCCATTGCCTACATTGATTTATCCAAATACTAAATATTGTGCTGAAAGGTTTGCTCAGTCATATTGTGATACTTATGGAATGAATGTATGTTGTGTTCGTTTTGCTAATGTATACGGACCACATGTTGATTGTCTTCGTAAGCAGCCACCATTTGTAGGTTATCTTATTCGTGAGCTTTATTATGATAGAACCCCAGTATTTCATTCAGATGGCAAACAGGCACGTGATTACATATATATAGATGACTTAACTGATTTACTTGAAAAAGTTCAATCATGCAAAGGATTTGATGTAGTTAACTGTTCTTCAAATAAGTCATATTCAGTTCGTCAGATATATGATGTTGCGCAAACAATAATGAAAAAATTCATTCATGCTGAATATGTAGATTCGTCAAATTATTGGAAGAAATATCCACAACTTTATGAAGGCGCATATTCAATCAAACCTGAAGTACTTGAGCATGAAGTAAACAAATATTCATTATGTGACAATACACATGGTCTTGCAAGATATAATTGGCAGCCTAAAGTTGATATTGAAGAAGGCATGAGAAATATGATTGAATATACCGTTAAGTTATTTCAAAAAATAAATAATAATTGTAGCTAACTATGTTAGCTACAATTGTAATTTTTCATTATAATAATATATTTTTCTATTATTACTAATAAAATGTTTTATATAAAATATCGTTGATAATCGTTCACCTAAAAATGACAATATTCTATAATATGTTTGATCATTAACTTTATTATATATATTATATTTTATATTAAATATTTCATAGCACCAAAACATAAATTTACAATATTCAATATAATCTTCTTTATTCATTATAAATATATTATGAGGAATAGTATAATCAATATTATATAAATCAATATTTCTATATGATTTTTTATACTTATGAATTAAATCTATTATGTATTCTAATAAATAAGGTATATGACAAAGATTATAATGACTAATTAAATTATAATTTAATTTACATGGCAATATGATATCATATTCTTTTAATATATCTTTATAATTATTTAATATATGTTCATTTGTAAATCTTCTATATTGTATTAATCCTATTATATTATCATATTCATTTATATGCTTATAAACATAATAATGATAAGTCATATCTCCATATAAATTAGTCCATTTATTTAAAAAATTATCATTATCATATATAATATTAATAGGATACTTATTATTTAATTTTTCTCTACATATAATTGAATAATCATTATAATTTTCTTTATGAATAGGAATATTGCTAAATTCAAAATCTGTATGTGTTTTTATAAATATCATTTAATTATTATATATTTTTAACTTCTCTGATGCACACCTCTTATAGACAACCTGTCACTTTTTCCATTACCATAATACCATGGTATTACAAGACTACTACCATTATACCACATTCCATAAGCAAAGTTATTATTATATGCAGTTAATAATATTCTTCTTCTTATTATCATAACTTATTTATTTTAATTGTTTATAGTTTTAACTTATTCATGAACTCCACGAACATTCAAGCCATAGTATCGATATATTTGATTTATACTAACAGAAAAATCACTCATATAATACTGCTGCATTCCACCTGCAAGACAATATGCGTTTTGTGGTGAATTAGTCACTTTATCTGAAGTCCAAATATAAAAAGATCTGCCAGCGTTTGATACAGTACCATTCCAATTATTAGAGAGAATTCCTCCAGTTGGAATAAACAAAACTTTATTCGAATCTTGATTACTAATAAACTTTATACCAATGTAATTATTAGAATTATTTGTATCAATTACAGCTTCTTTTTGCGTATTATTGATTAATTCATAGCATTCTGTTCTTGTTGGCATTCTCCAACTACCTTTCATTTTGTTATGTGCAGTATCAGCTGAAAGAGGTAATTGATCTAAATTACCTTGATAATATGAATTGCTACTGGATTCTTTAGTAACTGCAGTATTACCACCAAAAGTATAATAATCTCCATAATCAGTTTCACTACTTGCATTAACATTACATGTAGCCCATTTTAATCCAGAAGGTAATCCAAGATCAACATATTCATAACCATCTATAATGCCTCTTCCATCATCTTTCTCATATTTTATTAAAATTCTTCTTCTCATAATGTTTATTAGAATTTTTATATAATATTTGAATTTATTTTATAATGTACTATTTATTAAATATAAAATAAAAACAAATAATTAAACAAACAAATTATGAAAGCAGGTGATATTTTAGTTTATTGCTACAATTACAATGCATGTTATCCACATTTCGTTCGTGTTACTCGTACAACTGAGAAGTCAGTTTGGCTTGAGGAAATTCCTAAGAAGTGGATTAAGCATGATGGCTATGGACAGAATGGTGAGCGTATGCCTGATTTCAGTAAGGAACCTATTCCAATGAAAGGTAGTTTCCGAATTAAGAACTCAAAGGTGCTTGGCTGTGAATATGTAAAAGTTGATGGTCGTATTGCTACTCCCTGGAATGGAAAGTCAGTTTCAGAATATACAGATTAATTTAAATTTTTTCTAATTATATTTGAATTTTATTTTAAAGATTCTATATTATATTTGTAATTAAACAAACAAATAATATATGATGTATTATAATTCAATTGCTCAGGAACTTAGAATCAATGATTCTGTTGTTTATGACGAGCTAAATGTTGAGACTGAAAGTGGATTGTATGCTCCTTCTGTGAAGATCAATAGAAATTATAGAATTGGAAAAATCATTGGTTTCAAGGAGCTTAAGAAATACACCAAGGCCATTGTTGAGTTCAACTATTATAAAGATAAAGAGATCAAGGAAGTTAATGTCAAACATTTAATTAAAATTTAAATTAAGCTTTAATATGAAAAGATCTGGAAAGTCAATTGTAATGCATTCGGGAATTTGGGCAAGCGATTTTGCTGCTCGTAATTCAAAGGGTAAGAAGACTGCTTGGGTTAAGGCTGAGGCGAAAAATGCAGCTCGCGGTTTCCGTCATGATAATAATTGGAAGAACGAAATTTAATTAAAGATATGCTTAAATATACTTCTAAAGATACTGAAAAGCTAATTGACGTCTTCGCTTCAATTGCTGATAAAAAAGATAATGTATCAGAATTGGGTAAAGAAATGTTGAAGCTGGTTAATTATCCAGTTCAAGTTTTTCAAGAATTTTTAAACTGTATGACTGCTCTTGAGAAGAAGGATGAAAAGTTTCTTAAAGAAAACTACATTGGAGCTATTGGTTACATTACATTGCGTTTGAATCTTATAAATATTTAATTATGAAGACTGGAGATATTATTGTTTATACGTATCATTATAGCGCATGTATTCCCGAGTTTGCTCGTGTTGTTAAATGCACTTCTAAAACTGTTTGGCTTGAGCATATTGGTAAGAAGTGGCTATCAAATGATGGCTATGGACAGAATGGATTGAGAGTTCCTGATTTTGATACACCAACTACTCCATTCAAGAAATCACATCGTATTCATGTGCGAAAGGATGGGTCTGAATATATTAAGATTGGAAGTTATTGCATTGGAGAATTATGGACTGGTAATCCTGCAAATGAATATACAGATTAATTTAAATTTTTTCTAATTATATTTGAATTTTATTTTAAAGATTCTATATTATATTTGTAATCAAACAATAAATAAAAACAATGAATAAAAGAAACAAACCGCCGCCTGGCAACTCAATTAGATTTTGAAATAATATATTGTATAATGCTTAAATAATTTGAAACATGATAAAATCAAGAGATCGGCCCTGATTAAGTTATATAAATTTTTTAATTATTTAAATAATGATAAAAAACTAACGAAGAAGGTAATACTTTAGTGGAGAGTTTTCCCAATATTTGGTTTTAGGTCCACATCAATAAAGTCCACAACTATGGCACGAGCATCGCCCAATTAAGAAATATAAATTTTATAAGAGATTGATACTTAATTAAATGTTAAACATAAAAAACGTCTGGGTTCAAAAAATTAGTACCAGAAATTTATTATTCTGCTCTATCGGTTTCGATTTAGTTCAACTAATATTTGAATAAAGGAGATAAATTATATTCCAAACCATTTCAGGTTTAAACGGTACCTGACGAGCTGAACCGACAGTTGAGAAACAGTGGTCAAAATATAATTGTGAATAATAATCTGCATGGGAATATGGTAATCAACCTAATTGAGAATCCAAATCAAATACTGAGGAACTTCGGTTCCTCTTTATTATATCCAGAAATTTAGAAATATAAACAAAAATTAACTATTTTTATTATATAAATTAAAGTATATTCAAATGAATAAGATTAAAGATTTTTTATGGGAATGCCTTTATTGGATAATGATTCCTTTATCTTTAGTAGGTATAGTAATTATAGAAATATATGATGCAACTTATAATTGGTTAACTAATAAAAATTATGATAATAAAGATGTATGACAATTGATATAAAAGGACATTCAGGATGCAATATTGATATTATTGAAGATGATGATAATTTATTTGTAAAGAAGTCTACAACAGATCCAAAGTATTTGAATAGATTAGCTTTACAAGCAAAAAAACAAAAAGATGATAATTGTTTCACAGATTCTATAATTAATCCACATATTTATAAAACTGAAAGAACAAAAGATGAGTGTTATATTTTAATGGATTACATATATGCAAAGAATTTTATTGATTATTTTGAATCTGCATCTCCGCATGATATAAATAATTTCATAGATAATTTTATTAAATATGTTAATAATGAATTTAATAAATGTGAAATTAAAAAAATATCAAAGAATGTATTTATTGATAAGTTTAATTCAGTATTAAATAATTGTGAAAAGAATGAATTATTAAAAGAAAATGCAATAGTTAGTAAAGTTCTTAAAGATTGTGAAAAATCATTCAATAATCTTCCTGATGAAATAAATATTCCAATTGGAGTATGTCATGGTGATCTTACATTTTCAAATATTCTTTTTACATCTACTAATTATTATTTTATTGATTATTTAGATTCATTTATCGAAACTCCAATACAAGATATTGTCAAATTAAGACAAGATACAAAATATTTCTGGAGCACATTAATGTATAAAAAGAAATATGATATTGTAAGACTTAATATGATATTCAAATATATAGATGATAAAATAGATTCATATTTTTCTAATTATGAATATTATAATGATTTATATGATAAGTTTCAATTAATGAATATATTAAGAATTCTTCCTTATGTTAAAGAAGAAAAGATAAGAGATTTTGTATTAAATATATTAATGTCATTGCCAAAGTAATTTATGGAAGAAAAGTTTTCATTGATAGTTCCGATGATCAATACATCGAAGAAATATGAAAATTCTGTGCCAATAGAATTTCAATATGATAATAATTCAGGAAAGATTAATTGTGTAAAAAGTATTGAAGGATTAAATTTAGATTATACGAATATATTTAAGAAAATATATTTTGTAATATTAAGTGATCATGAAAATAAATATCATGTATCTGATAAGATTATTCTTTCAATAAAAAATAGTAATTTAAAAGATATTGAATGTATTTTTTCATTTTTGAATTATCCAACAACATCACAAGCAGATACTATTTATACTGTAATAAAAAAGTATAATATAGAAGACCCTATATTTATTAAAGATGCGGATAATATGTGCATATTGGATTCTGATATAAAGAAAAATTCAGTATTAGTTTATCCTTTAGAAAATACACCTATTGTTGACCCACAGCATAAATCATATGTAGCTATTGATGATCAAAATTTTGTTGTCAATATAATTGAAAAGAAAGTAGTAAGTAATTTATTTAATTGCGGTGGATATAGCTTTGCGTCAGCATTAGATTTTATTGAAGCATATGAACATGTTTTAGAATTTGAAGATATCTTTAGTCATATGTATATTTCACATATTATATATTGGCTTATATTAAATAAGAAATTAAAGTTTAGACCTATAGAAGCAATAGGTTATGAAGATTTTGAAATTAAACAATAAAAGTAAATGAGTAAGAATGTAGTAATAGGAAGATTAGGATTAACGATTAAATTCACTGGAATTAAAATAGGAACGCAAACTGCATGTGATACAGATATGATGATTTATTCAATGTTATCACAAATGAATCCAGATTTTAATTTCTATTTTATTGGTCCAAGTGATTTGCATAAGTTAACTCCGGAAGAATACAATGAAATATTCCCATGTCATAATGTATTTTCTGCATGGACAAATGATTTAAGAAAATCTGCAGATTTCTCAAAAATCATAAAATATTTTAAAGACAATAATATAAAAATTGATTTTGCTTTACTTAATACAGGTGGATCATCTACAGTATGCGTTCCAAATTTTTACCCAAAAAAAGATGGCAGTACTCGTAAACTATTGATATCTCAAGTTAATTATATGGCTCCTTATATTTATACATTAAATAACTTAGGATGTCCAGTATATTGCATGGCTGATGATGCCCGTAATATTTTATTGAATTTCAGAGATCTTTGGAACAGAGAACGTAAAGTATTCACACAAGCAAATCATAAGTTAGAAACAGTTACGCATATAACATCAATGACTGATTTTACATTAAAGACAGATATTATTGATTGCATATATGCGCATATTGAGCGTATTGATTTAATTGGAATGCCAGATAATTGGAAAGATAGAATTGACTTAAATAGAAAGCTCAAGTCTAAAAAGGAAAATCATTTATTAGTTATATCACATGGCAACGGCACAAAAACAATTAATTCTAATAATACAATTAAGAATGGACGTTTTCAAGGCTATAAAGAATATATTATAGATAATTTTAAAGATACAATTTATAATAAATCTAAAATATATGGAAAATGGACTGAAGACATATATGAAAAATATCCAAATAATTTTGAAGATAAGCCAATGATAGAACTTGATGACATATTAAAAGACGCAAGATATTCATTAGTTTATTCTCAAATTAAAAATTTTGTTACAGTTAAGCCATGGGAAATGATTGCAAACGGCATTATTCCATTTATACATCCTGATTATGATCCTGAGCATATACTTGGATTGCCTGAGTATGTATATATTAAAGATCCTGAAGACTTAAAGAATAAGGTCATTGAATTAGATAATAATAACGAACTATATTTAAATATCATTAATAGTTGTATGGATTGCATTAAGAAAGAAGACAGAGATGGCACTTATATAAATAATTTTATAATGCAATCTATAGCTAAAGACTTAGGATTTGATTATCAGCCAAAGAAAGATATTAAAATTAAATTTACTAATCATAATTATAATAACATGCACATTTAAGTGAATGTACTTGTGATAATATAAACATAATAACATGCACATATGAACGAGAGAAAGAATATTTTAATTGGAAAAATTGGAAAGGCAGTAAAGACAAAGAATATACATATTGAGACAGGTGGTGGTGCTGATTTGGTATTATATTCAACAATGGCAAGGATGTGTCCAGAATATCATTTTTATTTTATTGGACCAAATGAATTGCACAAATGCAGTGAAGAAGAATATTTGAAGTTATTTCCAAATAAAAACGTACATACTGCTTGGAGTTCAGATGTTCGTAAGAACATGGATTATCAAAGCATTGTAAATTATTTTACAGAAAATAATATTAAGCCAGATTTTGGATTAGTATTTGTTGGAATGTGCTCAAATGTAAATATCAAAGGTTTTTTGAAAAAGAAAGATGGAACTGATTATAGCCCATTGATTTGCTTTCAAAATTATACTGCGCCTATTCTTTATGCATTAAATAAATTAGGATGCCCTGTATATACATTAGCTGAAGATGCAAGATATATTACTGTTAATGCTAAAGATTTCTATAATCGTGAACGAATGATCTTTACACAGATTAATGGTGATTTTGAATGTATTCCTCACGTTCAATCAGAAACAGATCTTACAATGAAAAAGACCACTCATCATGCGAAATATGCTCATCTTGAGAAAATTTTCTTAATGGGTCTTGATGAAAATTGGAGAGAAAATATTGATATTGAAGCTAAGTTCCATACTGATGTAGCACCATTTATTGTATTATCAAATGGATGTGGAACTGGAAAAATCAATTGTCCTGGCACATATAGTTCACGTCTTCCAGTATATAAGAAATATATAATTGATAACTTTAAAGATACTCCTTATGCTAATACAAAAATATACGGATTATGGGATAAAGAAATTTATACTGAATATCCACAAATAGAAGATAGGTTGATGCTCGACTTAGGCAAAGAAGTATCTGAAGCAAAATATACATTGGTTTATTCTCAAGCACCTGGATTTGTAACTTGTAAGCCATGGGAAATGATTACAATTGGATTACTTCCATTTATACATCCGGATTATGACTGTTATCATTTGTTAGACCTCCCAGAATACCTTTATTTAAAAGATGAAAAGGATTTATTAAATAAAGTTAATGAGTTAGAGTCTAATCCTCAAAAGTATAAAGATCTTATGAATCAATGCTTTAATTTGATTAAGCCAGAATATTTAAATGGTTGGTTAATTGTAAATGGAATCTTTGGAAATATCGCAAAGGATCTTGGATATAAATACGAATTCAAACCTGGTGTTAAATCAATCTTTAATAGATTTAGTAAAGAATTCGTACAATAATAAATTTAAAAATAAAAGGTAACCTTTAAAAGGTTACCTTTTGTATTTCATTGTAAATTGATTATTTTTCATTAAGAGCTTCCAAATCAGTAAGGCAAAGCCAAATAATATCTTCATCTCTTAATGATTCGCCAACTTTTAATTTTTTAACTTTAGCATCATTAACTTCTTTTACTGCTACATATTCAATTTTATCAGCAGCTAAATCTACTTTTAAAAAATCTGCCCATGGCTCAATAGTAACCATAGTATCGTCTTTACGTTCTAATAATTCTTTAAGATTTTTCATATGTTATATATTTATTATTTTCTTTTTTTCCAATGACAATTTCAATGATTTGCTTTAATGAATATAAATAGTCTTTATTATTTACTGGGTTGACTTCATTATCAATAAAATTAACAAAAGATTTTAAATTTTTTTGCAATTGTGTTCCTTTTATAATATTACTTAAATTATTAATATCTACTTTATCACCGACTAGTCTACACTTAACAATAATTTCAATAAATTCATTATATTGTTGTTCATTTCGTTCAAACCATTTATCAAGAAGCCACCAAATATTATCGTCTAATTCTTCTTTAATATAATCATTTGATAATGATATTCTTTTATTATCTAAAATATATTGAACTAATTGTTTCATTTTTTATACCATTTAGGTAGATTTTTTTGTAAAGGACAACCAGTAAACATATTCTGAGTATATTCTAATTTACTTACATCCCAATCATCAATGTTTCCATTAAACTCAGAATATTGAAACATATTGTCTGCATATACTAAATTATGAACATCCCATTTAGAGATATTTCCATTAAACTTAGACTTAAAAAACATAGCAAACATATTTTCAACGTTACTTACATCCCATTCATCAATATCTCTATTAAATGATGAATTAGTAAACATAAACTTCATATCTTTAACGTTACTTACATCCCATTTTGATATATCTCTATCAAATTCTGAATCACTAAACATCATTGCCATATCTTTAACGTTACTTACATCCCAGTTAGAGATATCTCCATTAAACTTAGAATTATAAAACATATGATTCATATATTCAACATTACTTACATCCCAGTTAGATATATCCCCATCAAATGTTGAATTCATAAATATGTAAGACATATTAGTTATTTCTGATGTATCTATATCATTTAAATCTGCATCATTTCCACGTTCTTTAATTAACTTTTTTATTAGTTCTTTAAGTTCATTTTTATCTTTAGGGTGATAATTATATTTGGTAACTTTTGATTTAGAACTTAACTTAATTCCTTCTTGTATATATGTATTTAATGCTTTCATATTATAATTATTTATTTATGCCACCACTTAGGAGGATTCTTATGTAAAGGACAATTAAAAAATATTCCATCAATATTTTTAGCTTTACTTGCATCCCAGTTAGATATATCACTATCAAAATTAGACCAACTAAACATGCATGACATATCTTTAACTTTACTTACATTCCAGTTAGAGATATCTCCATTAAACTTAGAATTATAAAACATATGATTCATATATTCAACATTACTTACATCCCAGTTAGATATATCCCCATCAAATGTTGAATTCATAAATACATAAGACATATCAGTTATTTGTGATACATCAATATCATTTAAATCAGCATCATTTCCGCGTTCTTTAATTAACTTTTTTATTAGTTCTTTAAGTTCATGTTTATCTTTGGGGTGATAATTATATTTGGCAACTTTTGATTTAGAACTTAACTTAATTCCTTCTTGTATATATGTATTTAATGCTTTCATATTATAATTATTTATTTATGCCACCACTTAGGAGGATTCTTATGTAAAGGACAATGATTAAACATTGACATAGTATTTGCATTATTATTTATATTCCAATTATTTAAGTTTTTATTAAAATTTGAAAAAGTAAACATACATGACATATTTTCAACGTTACTTACATCCCAATCATCAATGTCTCCATTAAACGATGAATTAGTAAACATAAAACCCATATCTTTAACGTTACTTACATCCCATTTTGATATATCACCATCAAATTCTGAACTGCTAAACATCATTGCCATATCTTTAACGTTACTTACATTCCATTTTGAAATATCTCCATTAAATTTAGATTCAGCAAATAATTCTTTCATATCTGTTATTTCTGATGTATCTATATCATTTAAATCTGCATCATTTCCACGTTCTTTAATTAACTTTTTTATTAGTTCTTTAAGTTCATCTTTAGTTTTAGGATGATAATTATATGTACGAACGTTTGATTTAGAACTTAACTTAATTCCTTCTTGTATATATGTATTTAATGCTTTCATATTATAATATTATTTATATTGTATCTAATTTATCATTACTGATGAAGAATATATAATTTGCATTTCTAAATTTAAATGATAATTTATTCTTATATGCATAATATTCTTCTCTTCCATATTTACTACTATAAATTACTTTTCCAATGCTCACATATAATTTATCATATAAAGCATCATCTAAAACAATATTTATATCTTGTTTATCTTTATATCTATTATATAGTTCTTCAATGGTATTGTCATTTTCTTCATTATATCCAAAATTAGATAATACATCTTTAGTACTAACAACCGTTAAATATTTAACATTATTATCTTTAATCCATTTATTTATCATTTTAACTTCTTCAGGATCTGCATCTTCTGGTTCTGCATATAATATGTCTAATATATAACTTTCAAATTTATTAGATACTTTTGATTTAGAACTTAATTTAATGCCTTCTTGTATATATGTATTTAATGCTTTCATAACAAAATTTAATATTAATTATATATAAAAATAAATATCTCTGTATATGCATATGTATACAGAGATATATTTTAATTATTGTTTATATTATATTTTATGCAAAATTCATCAAATAATTTTTCATATAGTTTTGACTTTCCATTCATTTTTTCAAATTGTTCCAAATTTAAGCAATTTTTTAATACATATTCTTTTCTTTCTGGTGTAGACCAACAACTCCACCCACGTTTTATTTTATATTTTATATATTCTTCTAATGATTTTGTAACAAAATGCTTAATATATGCTTCAGAAAAATTTGTATATTCTAAATATTGAGACCAATTTGGAAAATTAGATTTATCAATAATCTCATTACCTGAGCAATCACAATATCTTATATTATCATAATGTTTTTCTGTGCAATGAACATGAGGAATTAAGTTTTTTGATGTCCTATAAAATGATTTAATTGTATTATTTATATATATATTATCAGCTATTAAATAATTATTTCCAGGTTTTGTAAATCTTTCTAATACTGGCTTATCAATATATATTGCATATCCATTATTAGACATAACTTTCCAATTAACTTTAATAACATCAAAATTATCAAAGCATTTTCTACTTAAATATTCATGCACATTTTTACATGTATTTAATACCAAGAATTCATCAATATCATAAAATAATGCCCAGTCAAAATTTCCTAATAAATTTTTATATGTGTTTTCATAGAATATTACTTGGTTGACTCCAGTTCCTTGCAAATTGATTAAAGTTAATTTTCCTTCTATGATATAATCATGTAATATATCATATAAATTTTCTGTATGATCATTATTATTATCTCCAATGATAATATGATCGAAACCTAAGTTAAAATTATAATCAACCCATTCTTTTATATAATCACCTTCATATTTTGCTATAGCTACAATACAACATTTCATTTAAATTAATTTAATATTATATTTTTCCATTAATTGATATGCAAGATCTACTTTTTCTTGAGAAAAATCATTCATTGAGAAAAAGAAGTCTAAATTAAGATATGATTCAATCCATTCTTTAGAACGACAATCATTTCTATTTATTATTGGCCAACCACGCATGCATTTATTTGATATATATTCTTCAATTGTTTTTGTTCTAAAATGCTTGATATGTGCTAATGTATAATCAATTTCTAAAACACATGTATCATCAACATATTTTCTATCTAATGCTTCTCCTTTATTATTGCATAACTTTAAATATATATCATTAAAATCTGTTGGTATTAATTGTGGTGCGTCATCCCATCTAGTTTTAGGAATTCCTGGTCTAACAAAACTTTTTACAAATGTATTCATGGTCATTGAAACTCCAGGATTATTTTCCCATGTTAATGTTGGATTTTTTCCTTCTTTTGTTAATCGTTCTAATACAGGCTTTCCAGTATTAATCAATTGATCACTGTCTCCCATAATTTTCCAATGAATCTTTATAGAATTAAAATTTTCAAAAATAGGACGACTTAAATATTCATGAACATTTTTATCTTTTTCTAAAAACAAAAATTCATCAATATCTAAAAATATCGTCCAATCATAATCTTTTGAAAAATTATCATATACAAATTGATACAATTGCATTTGTGTAACTTGTGGTGTTCTGCAATTAATTACATCAATATAACCCATTTTAATTAAATCATTAATAGGATCTAATAAATATTCTCCATCTGGGTCATTATTATCTCCTAATATGATATGATCAAATCCTAAGTTTAAATGATAAATTGCCCATTCTCTAATATATGCATTTTCAAGTTTGGCAATTCCAGCTAACAATGCTTTCATAAAATAAAGATATTTTATATAATATAGAACAATTATAACTTATATGTCAAAATTTCTTTATTTTCTTTTAATACATCAAATCCTAATTTCATAAATAATGCTTTCATTTTAGGATGCAATGGCTTAACAGATATTCCTTGATAATTGCCTTCTTTATTAATAAGTTTAATAAAGTCATTTAATATTGCGACATTTAATGGAGCTGATTCTGATACTATTAAAGATGATTCAATCGCAATTAAATTAACATAATTATCAATATATGATATTGATTTATCATATATGCATATGCCAACAAAATATATATTGTTTCCATTTGAATACCAATAAGGCATGCATTCAGGCTTCATTTCTTTTGTCTTATCATATATGTATTGCTTAGGATTACGAATCATTTGATTGACAACTGTAAATCCAGTAAGTCTATTGCCAATTAATTGTTTGACAATAGGCTCAGAAGCAAAATCTTCTAATAAAAATGGTTGTTGAGGCTTATTAAGTTGTTTAACATCTACATCAATTTGCTGTAACTTATTATTCTTAACTAATGATTGCTGAGATTTATATAAATTATTTAACCATTTTTTGACGTCTGTTTTTAAGCCTTCAATCAAATATCTTAATAAGCTTTTCATTTAGTCTTTAACTTCAATATTATATTTCTTAAAATACACATCATAGTTTTTCATATCATTATTCTATATCATTCAAAAAATCTTTAAGTTCTTGTAAATGCTCTTGTTCATCAGCAAGAATTTCTTTAAGTTTTGAATTTGACGTTGGATCAAAATTTTCAGTCAATTTAATTAAATACTCATATGTCTCTATTGCTCCTTCTTCATTCTTTATATTGTCTTCTAAAGATTTTTTTATATCAATATTTCCATTTACCCATTCAGGAGCTTTATATTTATGAAGTGCTTCATTCCAAGAAGCAGGAGACGCAGATATATCTTCTATTGTGCCACCTAATTGATTAATACGTTTCATTAGCCAAAAGCCATGATCTTCTAATTCATCTTTTGCAGTTTCTTCATAGAATTTCTCAATGTCTTTACGGTCAGTTCCTTTAAGCCATTCTTTAACAATTACATATCCATACCATGCATTAAACTCTTCTTTCAATGCATTTTTCATTAAGCCAACTATATCTTTATTTGCTTCATAAATATAAATATCTAAGTTTTTCATATCATTATAAATATATATATATTTAAAAATAAAAAATATATTTATATATTTTTGAATTTTTCAAATATTATACTATATTTATATTGTAATTAAAATCAAACAAATATGGAAAGAACATACTGTATCAATGATTACAATTCACTTTCAGAAATGTTTTTCAAACAACTTTCTAAGGGTGGTAATTATACAATTGATGAAGCAATTAAGGAGCTTGGAGTTTTTGTTCAGGGTTATAAAAAAAATGAGAAGCAGCATAACTACTGGATAAATTTCAAGCCATTTGATAATCCAAAGGACACTCCTCAACGTTGGGCTAATTCAATTCATTTTGCTTCAATTGAAAAGCCTGAGGAATCTGTTTATGTAAAGGGAATGAAAACACAGCAACTTCAGTTTGAAGCTCTTGAGAAAGCAATTATTCGTTTTATTTCCAATCTTCCTGAGAAGGAGCAGAATAAGATTATTAAAAAGATCAATACTCGTAAGGCTAAAATGAATTTCTAATATGTATCATTTCGTAAAATTCAACAAAACTTGGTATTTGAAGCCCGAAACTATTCAGGATGTAATTGATCATTTTAACAAAATTTGTGGTCGAGAATTTAAGGAAGGTTTTGAAGATTTTAAAGATAATGTACGTGTTCAAACAAGTTCAGTTGATGGACATAAATATCTTTATAGTCGTAATCATTCAAGTTCTCATTGGCGTAATGCGGTTGAGTTGGAAATGGAAATGAAAGACCAAAGTTGGTTGGAGTCAGCTTGCTCACTTGAGAAACGAACATTTGAGGATAGGATTGAAAGATTTAAGAGTGGTAAGCCTATTTATCTTTTGAATAGTCTTGCATATAGTCCTTTTAAAGAGCATCCCAAGTATGATGAAGAAAAATGGGTTGAGGAACTTATTTATCCTTTTGAATATAATTATGATGAATGTAGATTTATTAGGTGGCCTGAAGGACGTCATTGGTATGTAAAGATTGGAAATATTGATATTTGTGACAAATGGGGAAATTACAAATTCCATGATAAATCTTATGCACAGGAAGTTGCAAAGAAATGGTGTGAATGTGGTGGCAATTGGAATATTGATAAAGATTTTGATGTATGAGTAATAAAAAAGATAAAGAACGTTGGATTAAAATACAGGAGAATAACAAAAAGACCTGTGAAAATTGTTCTGAATTATTTTGGAATCATGAAGGTAATCCATGTTGCAGATATGGTGATAAATCAGGCAGTTATGTAATTCATAATACAATATATATTAAACAAGTACATGCTATATGCTTTGATAAATATAATAAAAACAAAATATGAGTAGGGAAAGAAAATTCATTATTGTAAAAGATAGGTTTGGCAAACATACAGCAATTCGTATTGGTTGGCCTATTTATCATAGAGATCTTTTAAATAAATCTGACCAAAAGGAAGGTATTGATTGTTATGGGGGTGGTCGTTGGAATTTGGATTATGATAATAAGACTATAACTCTTTATGGATCATCTGATGATTTTGGGAAGCCAAATAAAAAGGATGTTGAAACAGCTATTAAGAATCTTGATGATCATGCTTATTGGCAACTTGAATGGATGATGGAACGTATTTTTGATAAAGAATTTCCTGATAGAGATTATTCTGATTTGAAAAATTACAAATTCATTATTGATTATGATTAAAAAAATATATTCTATTCAATTAGAAGAGCAATCCGAATATCACTTGAAAATTAGAGACTATTTCATAAATAAATATGGGATGGTCCATTCATTAGCTCCTAAGATTATTTATAGAAATACTACTAATGAACATGGTAGTTTTCCATCAGATAATTATATAGATGAATATCTTATTAATGAAAAACTTTTAGGATTTGCATATTTTCGTCGTAATGAATATAATCTTTGTGATGTATTTATAATTGATTTAGATATATCTGTACCTGAAGATTGGTATAAAGAAAATAAAGTTTTTGAAATAGAAGTATACACAGACTATAATTTTTAATAATATGACTGCAAAAGAATTTAGACAAGTACTTCAGTATTTTTGCTGTAGATGGTCAAAGGGAGAATGCAATTTAGTTATTAATGGTTCAGATTTTGATCCTGAGAAATGGAAGTATAGTCTTGGTGATCATATGTGGAATAAATGGGAATGGGCATGTGAAAACCATCATGGATCATTGGATTGCATTACATGGTATATCCTTGAAGGAATGGATGATGAGAACCTACAAAAAGTAATTAATCGAACTAATGAACTATATAATAAATAATTTATGGAAGATTTTAAGAATAAGAGTTACGAAGAAAGAATTCAAGATATTAAGAACAATCTTTATGCTGGTGGTGGTGCAGGTCAAGCAAATGTTCTTTTAAATGTTATGATGAGTTCTTTTAGTCAACGTGAATTTACAGGGCATTCAGATATTTCTGTAGATAATGTATTATCGAATATTTCTCAGGAAATGAAGCATCTCAAACGAGTAGTTAGAGATGGTGGAATTGTTCCTATTAAGTTTTTTGAAAGTCAATTTAAAGGAAGTATTAGACAACATGATTGTTATGCCTGTCTTGATACTAATTTAAAATTCTGTGTTAAACATTATGGAGAAAAAGATTGGAATAATATCCTTTATGTATTTCCATATATGAACTCTATGACAGCATTTGATGTTACATTTAAAAATGAAAATATTCATCAGTCAGATTTATCAATTTAATAGTTATGATTGAAATTAAATCACAAACAAATATTATACCAAATAATCCTTGCATGGCATGTATGCCACGCTCAAATGCAGAGGTATTTATTGAAGGATTTAATAAATTATGTGAAGCTTGTGGTATGAATAATATCACTACATATAAATTGATATATAATGGTGGAGTAAAAATTCCTACAGTATTAAAATTTGATGATGGTACATCAATTGGTATTTCTAGATTATTTAATGAGTGTGGGTTTAAAATTTTAGAAACATAATATGAAAGAAGAATTTATAGATCAAACTAAACTTACAAAATTTGATATAATTTGTCTTTTCTTAATGGCAACATATAAGGAAAAGGATTTATGTGAATGTCAAAAGAAAGATGGTTATATTAATTGGGGTGAAATTGAAAGATTTTCACGTTTTGGAATTGATTTTACAAAAATGAAATGGCTTCAGGATGTTGCAGTAAGTTGGTGTCCTGAACGACTTAAAGAATTGATGGACAAATTTGCTAATGCTGGATTTGAATTACATCAATATTTAGAAGCGCAAGATTGGAATAATAAATTAATGGAATAATGAATAAAGTAGTACAAATTTTAATAACACGTGATGAGATTGACCAAGAAACTGCAGAAGCATTGGTTAGAGAAACTCGTGATGAATTACTTAACTTGGAAAATATTTTAGAAGCTGATGATATTATTAGAGAATATCTTGAGTTAGAACCTGATTACATTTTTGATATTTTGGATATGAAGTAATTATATAATATTTGAATTTTATAAATTAAGTACTATATTATTTATGTACAAATATTAAAGTAAAAATTATCATAATGGTTACAAAATTAGATTTTCTTAGTTATGAAGAAGCTCGTAAGAGTGGAGAGTTCAATATGGTGATGGATGCTCATCAAGTAATGAGTATTTACGGAATTGAGAAAAATACATATTGGGAAATAATTAGAAATTATAATAAATATTATAATAAATATGCATTACATCGCTGAACTTTTCAATTGTAACGAAGATCTGTTTTATACAATTTATGATTATCTTCGTTTTGAGAAACCCGAGAAGTGGAACTTTATCAAAACTTTAGATGATTTTAGTTTTGTTGATGTTCCTGAGATGAAGGATCTTGCAACAGATGCTTGTAATTGGCTCGAGACTTTTGTCTCTTCAATTAACGGATATGAGGTAGATTCTATTGCAAAGAATACTTTGTATTATATGACTCTTTCATATATGAATAGTCATAATGAATATTACGGAACTCCTACTTATAGTTGTCGTGATGCTGAAGGCCGCAAGAAAGTATCAATTAAGACAATTGAATGGCTTCGTGATAGTATTAATAAAATAGGTTAAGATGATGATATATTGTGGAGATAATCCAATTATACTTTCAGGGTGTCCAACACCAAATAATGGTAATAATGATAATGAAGATATAACGTGGAAAGATATTATTATCTCAATTATAATTATTGCAGTTGTTAGTTTTATAATTTATAAACTTTTAGAATATGTCTTATATTATTAGTGATTCAGAACTTGAACGTATTTGTGAACGTTCAGAACTAGACATGTAATTGTGATTGCTATCATTGTGAAGCATTTTGGGCAAACTATAGATATCATAATGATTAATATGAAACAATATGAATTAAGAGATCTTGAAACTGGCAAAGAATACATTGTTGTTTTTCGTAAAGGAGAACAATGGATTCCTTGTGTTGTTAAAATTGTTAAAGAATATACTGTAAGATTTATTCGTCCAAAAGAGCAAACACATTCTCCTCTTGAGTTTGATAAAGAATATTCAATAAAAGATTTTTACCATGAACATAGAGGTGTTGATTTATTTGGCAATAAATTTAGAATGCTAAATGTATTTGAAACATTTGGCATAGCACAAGCATGGTGTGAATTTGAAAAAGCAATTTGTGATTATATTGATGAAAATAATCCTTATTAAAAACTATATTATATTATGTGGGAAAGATTTTATGATTTTTTAGAATTTTTAACAAATAAGACAAAAAGATATCCATTTGACTTGCATTTTACAATTGAAATGGATCAAGATCTTTATAATTTTACAAGAGAGATTGGTTTTATGCCAGAAAATGGAATATTCAAGTTCAAAGGAGCAACATTTGTTTTAGGATAATAAATATTATTATATAATTTATTCTTTATTAAATAAATGAAAATAAATATAAAACAATACTTATAAAATGGAATTTATTAAAAAACATTGGAAAGAAATATTAATTGGATTACTTATTGTATTTAGTTTGAATAAATGCACAGTAGCTTGTAATAGAGACACAAAAATAAATAAGCAGCAAATTGAATTAGTTCAAAAAGATTCTATTATTAAATCACAAAATGATTCATTAAATATTTTTAAAGTACGTTGGGATGAAAATCAAAAAGGCCAGGCAAATTATCAAAATTTAGCAAAAGGCACAAAACAAGATTTAGAAAATGAGATTGAATCATTAAATAATGTAATTAATGCATATAAAAATCAAGTTAACTCATTAGAAAATCAAAATGCAAAACTTATTAAAGAAAACAAACAATTAAAAAATCAATTAAATAAATAATATGTTTTCTGATTTTAAAAGTCAATTTAAATGGTGCATATGCTGTACGTTTATAACAGGCATACTTGTTGGAATTACTATGAGTTTTTTAGAATTTAATCAACCAATCAAAGAGACTGTTATTTTTGGTGGCATGAGTTTATCTGCAATTATTTTAACAATATTATTTTGGACCATTATTTTTCATAGATTAAGTTTACAAGATAAAATTAATTCAATTTATACAGATATAGACTAAAATGGCAAAACAAGGAGCATTAGAGCAATTTGGCGTTATAACTGAGAATCTTTCTAATTCAATGTTTAGAGTTGAGTTAGATAATGGCATTGAAATATTATGCCACATATCAGGAAAAATTCGTATTAATAATATTAGATTAATGACTGGTGATAAAGTCAAGGTGGAGATGAGCCCGTATGATTTATCAAAAGGAAGAATAGTAACACGTTTAAAATAATGGAATTAAATAAAATATATAATGAAGATTGCCTTATTGGGATGAAAAAAATTCCTGATAAGTCAATTGATTGCATATTAACAGATCCTCCTTATATGACAACAAATTGTATATGGGATTGTGAAGTTAATTTAGATCTACTTTGGAAAGAATGGTATCGTATTATTAAAGATAATGGCGTAATACTTATATTTGGAACTGAGCCATTTTCAACAAGAGTACGAATGTCAAATTTGGATTGGTATAAATATGATTTATACTGGGTTAAAGAACGACCTGTAAATTTCTTTCAACTTAAACGAAGATATGGAAAGACTACAGAAAACATAATGGTGTTTTATAAGAATCAACCTACTTATAATCCACAGATGATTGAGCATAATGGACCTAAAGTTGTTAATTCTACTAAAAAGTCGCATACATCAATAACATCTGGAATATCAAAATCTACTATTACACCTTATAAAGACAATGGTTTAAGATATCCAACAGATATACTTCGTTTCAATAGAGAAAAACTTGGTAGTACAATTCATGAAACACAAAAACCAATTGAATTGGCTAAGCATTTAATACAAACATTTACAAATGAAGGCGATATTGTATTAGATTGTTTTTCAGGAAGTGGAACTTTTGCATTAGCAAGTTCTATATTAAATAGAAATTATATAGCATTTGAAAGAGATAAAGAAATATTTGATAAATCTATTAAAAGAATAGAAGAATATGAAAATTAAAGATTTATTAGAATTTAATCCTGAAGCAGATATTGAAATAATTATGCCTAATTGTTTGCCATTTGAAGGTGATTTAGATTTAGGATGGTCACATGGCTCTGGAGAATCATTTGACAATCGTAAAGAAACTGCTTCAGAAGTTTGCATTATCTTAGGTAATTTTAAAGAAAATATTGGAATATCATGAAAATAACAATTGATACAAAAACAGGCGAAACAAAAGTTAATGGTAAGTTACTTAAAGAAGCACCTAAACATTATAAGCAAATTGCAGAATATTCATTAAGATTAGCTTATCAAGATAATTTTTCATTATCTGATTATGAAGAAGATTGCATGTGGATGTCTTATCGTTATTGTATAGGTAGACATACTATTGCTGCTCACATGCATGCAACAAATATATGGAGAAATTGTAAAGGAAGAATGTCAAAAGAACGTCAATTGTTTACTGCATTTGATATTAATAGAGAAATTGAAATGTCTTTAGCTTTTATGAAGCCTTACTTCCATTTTCCATTGACATCTCTTAATAGAATTTATGCTTCAGCAGTTGATATTGTATGTCAATTCATAGAAGATTATAATATTAAATCAGAAGATGATTTGATTAAATATAGAGATGTATATATTAAGTTATATGATAACGAAAGAGGATATACTTTTGAAACTGTAACTTGGGAAGAATATCTTAGACCACGTGTATATGAATTAATGAAAAAATGGTTTAAGAATGCTGCCATGACAGAAGAATATGCTTGGGATTATTTTAATGAATGGAAAAAGGGAAAGTTAACATGTGATGAAGCCATTACATCAGAATTTTCAAAACTTACTTCAGATATGCCTAAATATTATTATATGCATGATTTAGAAGATTTGTTTATTTGGAATGATCTTGTGCATTGTTTTGATTATGAGCATCATCATAAATCAATTCTTATTGACGGTTCTGAAGTTGAATGGTTTTGGTCATGGAGTTCTAATACAGAAGAAAAAGAACCTAATAAATTCTATAAAACATTTGGATATCATAAAATTAGAGTTCCTGTAAATGAATGGAATGGAAGTTGTTCTCCATATATTCCTGATGATTCAATTAAAGAAGATTTATATTAAATGATTAGTGTAAATATAACAAATATTCATACTAATGAAGAAATATATAATGCCAAACAATATATGTATGAATATAAAATGTTATTAGATGATTATAATTTAGATATTGGCATTATTGGAAGATTTTTTGAAAAATTATTTGGAACCTCAAAGTATAAAAATATTGAACTTAAATTAGAAGAATATTATGGGTTAACATATAGTAAAGCATTGATAATATTATACGAAACACATAATGAACAATATGTATTTAATCCATTTGAATAAATAAATATTAATATAATATGAAAGACGATTTAGATTTATTGGGTGCTCGTGGACCGCAGATTGATCCAATGGCATATCCTATGATAACTTGTGATAAATGTGGTCATAACACATTTAGGAGAGAAACAATTATGTATAATATTCCTGGTGTAGCATTGGGTGCTGGCACAGGTGATATACCCTATCCTCTTCCGGTTTATGTTTGCTCAAAGTGTGGCGCAATTATTAAAGCAGTAAGAGAGGAAATTGAAGCAGCTGCAAAGAAAGCAGCAGAAAATAAAGAAGCATCAAAAGGAACATCATTAATTTTATAACTATGAAAATAAAGATTGAACTTTGTGATGGCGAAGAAGAATTAGAAAACTTTTTAAATAATGAAATTGAATATAAAGGTTTTCGTCCAGAAAATGTTATATTAGGAATTACACAAGATAGAATGTATTATACCGTTATATATAAAGATTTACGAAATGAATAAAATTAAACTTGATAATCGTTATAATGTCAGTATTTGGTTAGAACATATTGATGAAGACTTATGGCAATTAAAATCTGAAGATCCTAAAGATCTTCAATATATGCGAATAATTTATGAAGACGATAAATCAGTATATGCAGTTGATCCATTTGGTGGCCCATTTTTAAGTTTAAAAACAATAGTAGGTTTTGAAGAAAAATATATTATTGATGAAATATTTCGTAATGGGTTTATATTTAAATTAACAAGATACGAACTATAAATATAGAATATATAATGTTTAAATTAACTAGAAAAACTTTTTACATAATATTATTTAGTATATTATGGTTAATAACTGCGTTTAGTTCATTTTTTCATGCTGTTGAATTTTTTGAATTATCAAATGTAACATGGATGGGAATTATATTAGCTTTGGCATTTGAAATTGGACAAGCTTCAGTATTAATGTCAATATTAACATCTACACAAGATAGAAAAAAATATACGCCATGGATTTTAATGTGCATATTAACGTTAGTTCAAATTATAGGTAATGTATATAGTTCTTATAAATATATAATGTTAAATTCACCCGAAAATTTAAAATATTTTAAAGAACCAATATTTATATGGACTGATTTACCAGATGCACAAGCAACTGTTATTGTAACATATGTAAGTGCTGCAATATTGCCTATAGTTGCTTTATTAATGACATCTATGATAACTAATTATTTGACTGACCAAGAAAATGTAGATAAAATTGAAGAGATTAAAGAAACTGCACAAGAATTACCACAAGTTGCTGAAGAATTTGAAAATCCATTAATTAATCAAAATTCGATTCTTCAAATGGAAAATCAAGGTTTAACAGAATCAAATAAAAGGAAAGATGATGAAATTGAGCAATTAAAGAAACAATTAGAAGAAGCAAAGAATAATGAAAATAATAAAAAACAATTAGGAACAGGATGGACAGTTGTTATGCCACAAAATAACGAAGAAAATGATAACGAAAATAAAGAAGAACTTAAAGAAGAAGATACAGAACAAAGGTTGTCTGAGTCAAACACAGGATTCTCTGGAACAACAGAAACTGAAGAAGACGGAAATGGAGAAGAACAACCCAATAATGATAATGGAGAACAACCAATGGATACCAATGAAAATAAAGGAAGCACCGAAAGTGAGTTACCAGAAAATAAAATGAATTCGCATTTTATTAATTTATAAAGACTATTAAAATTTTAATAGTCTTTTTTCTATTTTTATATTATATCAAATTATATTATTAATAAAATACATTTATAAATATGAAATTAAACAAATTATTAGAAGCAATAAATGATTTATCTGATGACAGTACAGTAAAGACTTTTGATATTACTACAAAAGAAGGATATGAAGGCTTTAAAGAAACAATTAAATCATTAAGAGAAAATAAATCAAATGGATTATTTAAATCATTGGGTATTGATTTTGATGAATTAATGGATAATTTATCTAAACTTGGTGAAAAAATATATAATGATTCTAATAAGATAGAACGTAAAGAAGTTGATCATACTGAAGGAAAAGAATTCAAACGTCCATCAGAACTATTATCAGTAGATAAAAAATTGCAATTGCACAAATTAGTACAAGAATATGTAGATACAACTATTAAGCCATTTAATAATGGAGTATTATCAAATGATCAAATTAATGATGCATATGCAGGTCTTTATGAATTTGGAGCATGGATTTTAAATAAATAAAATATATGGCTATGGGAAGCGATGCTTAATGCTGATAAATTAAAAGATCAAATAAAACAAGGCATAGAATCAATTGTTATTCCTGCTATAGAGGAAATGATTAAAGTGTCATATCCTCAGCAATCATCATCAGGAGATGAGCGTGCAAAAGATATGGCAGATACTTTTAATGAATTAGTATCAGAGCCATTAGCAGATATTATTGCTAATGCAATTGATTCTTATATAAAGAATATGGCTATAACTGGAACACTTATAACATCTGGAAGTCCAACTACGCATGTATGCTCAATTAGTTCTATGCCAACACCAGTAACTAATGGAAAAGTTCCAAATACATTAGGTGTTTCTTAATAATTTTTTTATTTTTAATAAATTGAATAATTAAATTTGACAAGTCTATTTTAAATTATATGATAAGTAATATATACTTATCAATTTGTAAATAAATTATAAAAATATTTGTAAAGTTTTATGTTTGAAAATGAAAATGACATTTTAGGTTTTGATCCAACACAATTAGACGTACTTAATCAAAATGACACACCAAAATCTGCAGGTAATCCATTAATTTATCGTACACGCCCTGCTGATTCTATTTCTGAAGATCACGTATATCGTGCTACAATTAAAGTTGTGTACAATCCATTTAATCTTCGTCAATCTGTTCTTGAACAACAATCTTATGGTATGCAAGATAAGGATGGTTGGTTTACTGCAGTAAGTGCATTGACCAATGGTGATACATCTTGTCCTATCTTTAAGGCATGGAAGAAATGCCATTTTGCAGATCCTAAGAAGGATGCAGCAAGTAAGGCTCTTTGGCTGCAAGCAGCTAAGGAGGAAGAGGGTGGCAAAGCTTTATTTGATAAGAGATTTGCTCGTTATGTTGTAGTTCAAGTTTTGGAAGATAAGAATCAACCTGAGCAAGTTGGTAAGTTCTTATTCTGGAAGATGCCAAAGTCAATTTGGGATATTATTCAAAATAAGATGGCTCCATCTGTAGAATCAAAGAAACCAAAGATTCCTGTAATGGACTTCTTGTTTGGACGTTCAATTGATATTGAAGTTACTCCTGGTCCTAAAGATCCTGCGCATCCAGAGCGTGAGGCTCGTGAAACAAAGTATACTGGTGAACTTTCTGATGAAGTTGTAACTTGTATTAATCCTGATGGTTCTCCACTTTTGAATGATGCTGAGCAAGCTATTCTTGATACTTATGTTGAGTCAATGATGAAGATTTGGAAGACTAAGGATCCTGATGAAAGAGCAACTATGGAAGCTACAGTAAATGCAGATCCAAATACTGCAGAACTTCGTAAGTTGTATGTTAAGGTCTTAGAGCAAATCAAAGGATTCTGTCCTAATCTTGTAGAGGAACTTGGTTATAAGCCTTGGAGTCCAGAATTGACAGCTCGTGTTAATAATTGGATTAAGATAGTTCTTGAATGCAAAGATCCAGCAACTTATGATCCTGAACTTGAGAAATTGGGAAATGAAGCAGTTTCTTCTGAAAATAAAGTAAATAACGTTGAAACGTCAAAGCCAACTCCAGCACCAGTTTCTGAACCAGAAGATGCACCTGATGATTTACCATTTTAATAATATTAATAAATATTAGAAGAAAATACAGAGCTAAGAAATTAGTTCTGTATTTTTATTTTAATATATGTTAACAATTGATCTATTTTATATTAAATATGAAATTTTGATATATGTTAAATTGTGAAAAGTCAATTTTAGTTTGTTATATAAATATTGGTTCTGTAAATAAACAAGATGCATTAGTAATAATTAATGAATTAGATAATGTTATTAAAAAAAGGTTTAATGAAAATAAAATTGTTGATGATGATTCATTAGTTATATTAACAATACCTGTGCAAGATCAACCAACTAAAATTGAATTGCTTAATGCAAGATATCCTAAATATGAAGAATTGATGAAACAATCAAAAGAAATGATTAAAAATTATTTTGATGAAAATAAAAATATAAATATTTAATAATGGAAGAGCAAATTAAAACAGGTATGATTATGGATGCTGTTAATAATACTTCTGATATGACAGAAAAAAATGAAGCAATGCAAGCAGCTATTGATAATGATCAAACAAAGAAATTACAAGTATTAGCACAACGTTATAGAGAAGCTCATACACAAAAAGTAAGAGAATATCCTAAAATTGGTCGTAATGATCTTTGTCCTTGCGGGTCAGGCAAAAAATATAAAAATTGTTGTCTTGACTCAGGAAAATATGAAAAATATATTGCAAAGAAATAATGAAGTATACATTTGAAGTAAATTGTCATGAAAATGAAAATGTTATAACAATTGAAATAGCTTTTGGATCATCAGCTAATAGTGTAAGAAGAACTATTTCATTTGAAGGTGGCGCAGATTATGATGCTCCAGCATTAAATGAATTAATTTCAGACATGGTCGATAATATACGTTTGACTGTTAAAGAACGTGAAGAAGCGATTTATAATGCTGGAGTATTAAGATGGTATATTCAACAATATGGACATGATACAGATACCAAAAAAGAAGAACAAATGATTGTTGAGCGTGAAGATCATTCTGTTTTGGGCGATCCTGACAAATATATTAAATAATTTAAGTGAATAGTAATATTGATTTTTTAATTGTAGGGGCTGGGTTTTATGGAGCAACTATAGCTCGTGCATTAACTGATGTTGGATATAAATGCTTAATCATTGATAAAAGACCTCACATAGGTGGTAATTGTCATACAGTGCCTGGATCATTAGATAAATATGATATTCATGTATATGGACCTCATATATTCCACACATCAGATATGCAAGTTGCACAGTTTATTACAAATTATACAAAGTTTAATAATTATCGTCAGAATACGCTTGCTATAAATAATAAATTATATAGTCTTCCATTTAACATGCATACATTTTATGAGTTATTTAATGTATTGACTCCGGAGGATGCATATAATAAAATATCTGAAGAACGTGAAGAAGCAAATGATAAATATAAAGATCGTGATGATTTAGAAGCAGTTGCTAATAAGTTAGTTGGCAATACTATATATAAAGTATTGATTAAGAACTATACAGAAAAACAATGGAATAAGAAATGCTCTGAATTGCCTGGTGATATTATAAAACGTTTGCCATTACGATTCAATTTTGATAATAATTATTTTAATGATATATTCTGTGGAATTCCAAATAATGGATATACTAAAGCAATAGAGAATATCATAAATGGAAATGCTTATGATCAAAAATTGCATTTGCCAATTCAATATATATTAAATACTGACTTTAATGAAAATAAGAAGTATTGGCTTAATATTACAAGATGCGTAATATATTGTGGATCTGTTGATGAATTATTAGATTATAAGCTTGGTGAATTAGAATGGCGTTCATTACGTTTTGAGCACACATCATATGAATTCAATGGACATAATGGACAAGGAGCTGCAGTAATAAACTATACAGATAAAAAACATAAAGAAACACGTTCAATAGAGCATATGTATTTTACGAAAGAACGATGGAATAGTATCATAACTAATATAAATTCATTTGAATCTATAATAACAAAAGAATATCCTGAAGACTATAAAAAAGGAAAAGAAAGATATTATCCAATTGAAACTTCTAAAAATATAGAGCTATATAATAAATATGTAGATTTACTTAAAACAGAAATGCCAAATGTATTATTAGGAGGTAGACTAGGAAAATATAGATATTTTGACATGGATGATACGATTAAGGAGGCATTAAATGACGCAAGTAGAATTATACAATATGAAAAAAATAATGAAAATACAGGATGCTAGATTTTTTAGATAATGAAATTAATATAGGAGATAAAGTTATATTTGCAATTCCATTTGGTAGACGTAAAGAATTGGATTATGGAATTGTTGAGTCATTTACTAAAAATAAGAATTCGTGCTATTGTAAGTCATTTAAATATGATAAGACTATATTAAGATATTCAAATCAATTAGTTAAGATGTCATG